>FWPV01006533.1_pt1 | contig 22129 bp, 10 predicted proteins | sample 2228371 | NCBI WGS metagenome assembly FWPV01 (sample SAMEA103939776, study PRJEB20133) | metagenome | reverse complement strand
GCACGTCCGCAGCCAGAGCAAATGAGTCGCCCGAGATGTTCCGCCGGCGCGAGAGCTTGTACAGCCGCCGCGCGAAGTTGAGATAAGGCACATACAGAATGGTATGCACCGTGCTCAAGTCGAGCACCTGTTTGACCTTGGTCTCAATCGCGCAGAGCTCGGCTGCGGCCGCAGCGTAGTTCGCAAGCATCCTCGGCCGCATCTCTTCCAAGGCCTTGCTCGTGCGCTCGACATTGAACTTCTTGTCCCAGCGCTGAATGCGTTTGTTCGGTTCGACAGGCATGGTGCGTTCCTTTCGTTTCGGTCATAGTCGGACTCAGGGTTTTGGACACAGCCAGCACACACCGCGTGCGCCCTCGGGCAAGGGACACGATCCGAAATGTCGGACATTTCGGTCATGTCCCTCGCTCCGGCTGTGTCCTGTTACCCTCACTATGTTATACGGTTCTGGAAGCCGGTTTTGCCGCGTCTTCTTTCGTCAGCTTGCCAAGTCTCGTATCTGCGTTACTTGGAGTGTCGAACCGCCTGCCGCCTCTGGTGGCAGAGCTGCTTTCGGGACTGAGTTGGGGAGTCACTCCCCCTGCTGGTTCTGCGAGCAGGCCAAGGTCTGGTCTGGCCAATAGTTGCGGCTGCGGCACAGGTTGCGGGCCTGCGGGCATGAGCGTTGGCGTGAGACATGCCGTCTGGCCCGACGGGGCCGGCAGCAGGATTCCGGTCAAAGGCGAGTCCGGTTCGACTGGCGGATCCGGCTGCGGGCCGAGTTCCAATAGCGAGTGTAAACCTACCTACAAGTCAGACCCAAAAACCAGTTTTAGACGGACGGCGGCGTTCACAGATGGATTGGCCAGACCTGAGCCGGTGTCAGTGGCGACCTGACCGACCGCGACGGCGAGTCTGGAGCCGACGGCAAGCGCAGTTTGACTTGGGCCAAGCATTCGTACAAGCTCCAGGTTTGATGTCACGGGAACTGCGCGAGGAAGCAGCAGAAGGCAGCGGACAGGATACAGAATACCGGTCAGGCCGGCCTGCCGCGGCGCGGGCAGGGCAGTGAGGTGAGAACCCGACGTCCTGCTGGTTTGGAGTACCACTGAGAACCGACCCGTCTGAGTTTGACATTCGACTTTCGCAGTCTACCGCTTTGCGTCCCAGCTTTGGGCTACCGCATTCTGTCCTGTCTGTTGCCCGTTTTGCCCTTTGCCTTACGTCATCCTCCAGCTTTCACCCGCGGTCTCGCTGTTCTCAGTGGTTCAACCTCGGATTCAAGGGGCGGTTGTTCTTGACTTCCGGACCGAACCGGGCACGATGGTGGCTGTGTCCGGCAGCGCGTTGGCGGTTGTCAACCCGGTCGCAGGTCGGGCCCACGGCGCAAGGCTCCGGCCGCGGGTCGTCGCCGAGCTCGAACGTCTCTTCCCCGGCATAAGGGTAGTCGAGACCCGGTATTCCGGCCATGCGACCGAGGTTCTGCGCGGCGCCGACGCCGACCCCGCAATTGTTGTCGGCGGCGACGGCACGGTGCGCGAGGCGGCCGCCGCATTGGCAGGCACCGGTCGGACCCTCGGCATCGTTCCCATCGGCTCAGGCAATGACCTGCTTAAGACCTTGGGTGTGCCCGGTGACCTACTGGCGGCGTGCCGCGTGTGCCGCGATGGACAGACCCGCCGGATTGACGTAGTGCGAGTGCAGGTTGAAGGCGGCAGCGAGCTGCGTGAGACGTGCTTTGTCAACGCGGCCGGTTTCGGTTTCGATGCTGCGGTTGTGGCTGAGGCGCGCAAGTCAACCCGACTGCGGGGTCTACCGCTCTATCTGGCCGCGGTGCTCAGGGCCGTGCGGTCTTACAACTGCCCGCTCGTGCGCATCACGATTGCGGGTCGGACATGGGAGCAGCGCATCCTGATGCTGGCCGCAGCCAACGGTCGCATCTACGGTGGAGGGATGAAGATTGCACCCGAGGCCCTGCCCGACGACGGCCTCGTGGACGTCTGCGTGATTGACGCCGTCGGCCGGACAACCATCTACCGCCGGCTCCCGCGCTTCGTCGCCGGCACGCACGTCCGCCTGAGAGAAGTGAGCATGTACCGCGCTGCGGAGCTCGAGCTTGAATTCCTTGAGCCGTTGATGGTTCAGCTCGACGGTGACTTGGTGCCGGACCCGACTCTTCGGCGGTTTAGGCTTGAGGTGCTGCCCTCGGCTCTCAAGGTCAGAGTGCCGGCTTGACCGGGCCGGGGTCGCAGGTACAATTGATGCCTGAGAGGCAAGTCCGCGGCAGCGTCTGTAGCCGCCGCGAATCCAATGCCGCTGTGTTCTGCAGTCAGGGGACACAATCCCGAATCCTCGGCGGATTCGGGTTATGTCCCCACCTCGATACTAACGGAGGAATCTTGAAGAAGCTGATTGTCGGACTGGCGTCGGCCGGGCTGAGCGTGCTCGTCGCCGGGGAGTTTCTGGGCATCGTGCCCCAGGGCCGGTTCGAAGACTTGAAAGACCGCTACACCGTGGTCGGTCAGACCGGAAGCGGCATGCTGGTACTGGGCTCCGCGCCGGAGGGCGACGTCCGCGTGCTTGCGGTCGAGCCGCGCGAGCACGTCTACTACACAGTGCGGCTGTTTGACCAGGACGCGCTGGCCGAGCTGACGCAACTCGCCCGGGTCCTTGATTTCGATGGCGAGCAGTATCTGGTTGAGGTCAGTCCATCCGACGTCGAGAAGCTGCTCTTGCTGCGCGTGATGCTCGGCCGGGTCAGCCTTTCGGGCTGGCAACCGGCTGTGCCCGCGCCCGACCTGCCACCCGCAACCACGAATCCGATGATTGAGCAGTTGGTCGCCCGGGTGAACCCGGACACGGTGCTGTCTTACGTGCGCCGGCTGCAGAACTACCGTTCCCGGTACTCGACCGGTGACTCCTGCCGAGCGGCCTGCGAATGGGTGAAGCAGAAGTTTCTGGCCTATGGTTGCGATACGGTCATCATGCAGTTGCATCGGACCGGTCACGCGCCCAATGTCATCGGTGTGCGATACGGCACGAGCGGTCGGCGCAACAAGTACGCCATCATCAGCGGCCACATTGATTCATATGCGGCGTCGAATGCACCGGGCGCAGATGACAATGCCTCGGGCACCGCGGCGACGATTGAGGCCTGCCGTGTTACCCAGGGTTTTCGATTCAGCCAGGACCTGAGGTTTGTCGCGTGGACCGGCGAGGAGTTCGGCCTTTACGGCTCTGAGGCGTATGCGAATGAGGCCCGGGCCCGAGGCGACACGATTCTCGGCGTGCTCAACTTCGACATGATTGGCTATGTGGACGCTGCGCCTGAGGATTGCGACATGATGGCCAAGATTGCCAACCCGCCCTGCGAGCCGTTCTGCGACTGGTTCATTGCTGTCGCCGACACCTACACCGCACTGCCCTGCCGTAAGCGGATGATGAGCGACAACCAGAACTCAGACCACGGTCCGTTCTGGAACAACGGCTATGTTGCCCTTACTGGCATCGAAGACTTCTGGCCGACGAACCCGCACTACCACACCAGCCACGACTCAATCGGTGCCGGGTACAACAACAACGAGTTCTGCACCGAGGTGACGCGGGCCGCGGTCGCCGCGATTGCCACCCTGGGCGAGCCGATACCCGCGAACCAGCCGATGGTCGGGCTGTTCCGCACTCGGCTCGACGATGCTTCAGGCAACGGCAACGGTCGCTGGGATGCGGGCGAGTCGGTGGCGGTTTACCTGACGCTTAAGAATTTCGGCCTTGTCACCGCGACAGATGTTCGGGCGAGTATTGCCACCAGCGACCCGTACGTGACTTTGTTCGAGTCGAGTGCAAGTTACGGCACGGTCAACGGGCAGGACACGGCCATCGGGTCAAACCCTTTCACGATGAAGGCTTCAGCCAGTACCCCGCGCGAGCACGTTGTGAACTTCACGTTGACCATTACCTCGGCCGAGACAACATGGGTCAACGCCTTTGCGCTGAGGGTGGGTGAGTACTTGATAACCGACCCGGTCCCTGATGGTCCGCGCCAGCCGCCGCTCTACTGGGCGTATGACAACATTGACACCGGGTTTCCGCAGCATCCGACCTACGACTGGGTCGAAGTGCGCTCAGTCGGCACGCGCATCCCTTATGCTCAAAATGACGATGTCGCGGTCATCAATCTGCCGCCCGGATTCGGCCCATTTCGCTTCTACGGCCAAGAGTACACTCAGGTTTCGGTCTCGGCCGACGGTTGGCTGGCTGCGGGCAACTACACCCAGCGCAACTACTCAAACACCACTTTGCCCAGCAGTTCGGCTCCGCCCGCGGTCATCTGTGCCAACTGGGACGACCTGTATCCTGACTACAACGGGACGGGCTTCGTCTACTGGTATCACGACGCACTGAATCACCGTTTCATCATCGAGTTCGACAGCGTCAAGTACTACTCAGGCTCAGTGCGTGACAAGTTCCAGTTCATCATCTATGACTCAACTATGGCCGCGCCGGACGGCAACAGCGTGATTGTTGTTCAATACATGACCGCCAACGGATACACCAGCTCCACGGTCGGATTGCAGGACCAGACCCGCACCATCGGCATCGCGGCCCTATTCAACGGCACGCTCGCGCGCGGCGCTGCTCCAATCGCGGCCGGCCGGGCCATCAAGTACACGACGGATGCTCCGACCGGGCTCGACGAAGCAGCGACACGTTCCTTGTCCGGGGCGGCGCAGCTTGGTCTTGCGGCGAACCCGGTTGCGAGACGAACGCTGGTTCGGTACTCAGTGCCGGCTGACGGGTCGGTTGGGCTTGCGGTCTTTGACCAGGCCGGCCGCATGGTTGCGCAACTGGTTCGCAAGGCGATGCCGGCCGGCCGGCACAGCATCATCTGGGATACGCAGTCGCTCGCGCCCGGGGTCTACTTCCTGAGGCTTGAGACCGAACGCAGTCGGACAGTGGCCAAGGCAGTAGTCAGTAGGTAGCTGGGCTACTTTAGCCCGCTGCGCAGTCATGTTTGTTTGTCGGTGCCGTCGCTAGGAAATCCTGGGACAGTCCCATGCTCCGCACGGACTGAGGGACAGTCTCGGCCGCGTCGGAAGGAGATTCTTCGCTACGCTCAGAATGACAGGGGATAGGGCGCAATCTGGGACAGTCCCAGTGCGCGAGGACACGCACCGACCAGGGGGCAGTCCCGGATTTCATTTCCTGCTCAGGCGGGGATGGTTCCTCTTTGGGGGCTAGAACGCGGAGAGCTGGGATGACCTGTAGTACCTTGCTGCCCGGCCTTTTCCCTGCAGCACAAGCCGGCCTTTGCGCACTAGGCGGGCCAAGAGATAGCTCGACTGGGAAGGGCTGCAGCGCAGGAGTGTTCGGACAATCTCGTTGGTGATGTACCTTGTTGCAGGCGGGCCGGTCAGTTCGTCGAAGTAGGCGATGATGGCTGCCTCGGCAAACGCGGCCTCGGCCCGGCGGAACAGGGCGTAGGTGATGCTCTTCTTGAGCTGGTTGTAGGTTGCCTTGGAAAGGCGGTAGACGCGGCCCTTCTTCTGGCCGAACGGCTCAAGCAGACCGCGCAGGACCATCGAACTGAGCGCCTCGCGCGCCTCGTCCGGCCCGCGTTGGAGAATCCGCTCGGCCTCAGAAAGGTCAATCTCCCGGTTGCGCTTGAGGAAAGTGAGCACCAGCAGGTCATGCAGATTCAGCTCCCTGCCTTCCTGGTGCCGATTGACCACGAAACGGGCAAAGGTCTCGTCAAGGCCGGCTGACTCCTTGCCTGGTTGCTCGGCCTCGGCCCGGCCGCTGCGCAGAGTGACGCGGACAAAGTCAGTCCCAGCCTCGTAGCTCGGCGGTTCTTTTCCGTAGGACAGCAGAATATGATACATCCGCTTGACACCCATGCCCGCCCGCTCGACCAGCCGAATCCGCTGCAGCATCTCGGAGAGCAGCCGGTTACGCGTCACCGGTTCGTGGCCGAGGATGTTGGCGCAGGTGACGTCGCCGGCAAACCCGCCCGGGCTGGCGATTTCGAGCCGGTCCGGAAAATGGCGGACGTACACCGGACTTGACAGGCTGTAGTCCCGGTGGCAAAAGGCGTTGAGCAGTGCTTCGCGGTAGACCTCATCGGGGAAGTCGGGGATTTCGAAATGAAACAAGCCGAACTTCAGGGTGCAGATGCGGTTGTGCGGCTCAACCGCCTGGCTGAATTGCTCGAGTACGGCGAGCAGGGGACGGGTGGAGTCAACTCTTCGGTCGTACTCGGTGTCGGATTTCATGTGCAAGTAAACCGCTTCGTGTCCGGGCACGAGTCGGCGCAGCACGTCCTCTCGGCCGACGAGCAGCAGACCGGCAAGGGTCAGCTTGAGGTCACCGTTGCGGACAAGAGCGCCGAGCCGTTCAAGTAACTGCTCATCGGAAAGCTCGAGTAGCGCCGAGCTCGGCTCCTTGGCGGCAAAGATGCGGCGCAGACGTTCGACCTCGAGGCGGTCGACTGCCTCCAGGCCGGCGTCGAGGACGCGGCGGGAAAAGTCAACCGGTGGTTCTGCCATCGGCTCTCATACTAGCCCCGGACCCGAGCCAGTCAAGATAACGAGTCTTGGTTCTGGTTCGGTTGCGGGTGCGCCGGGTGGGCTTGACCGCGGTGTGTCGCTCGGCTATTCTATTACACCACGAAAGGAGGCCAGATGTTTGTTCGAATGCTGCTTATACCAGCGTTTCTCGGCCTGGCGGCCGGCCAGAATCTGCTGGTGAACGGCGACTTTGAACAGCCGCTGACGACCGGATGGACCGCCACTCAGGGCGGTTCCGCGTACGGTCTCACCGACCGCCAGACGCACTACCATTCTGACCCGGACTACGAGGCAAGGGATTCGCTCTACTCAGGCGCTGGTTGGCGCAAGCTGGCCCAGCGCGTGGACGTGTCGAGCGTCGTGGTTGATGTTTCGTTCTGGGCCAAGTTCCAAGTTGGCGGCGGGTCTTCAACCTGCTGGCCGGTTGCCTGTGTGGTTATCGGCTACTACACTGTGACCAACGCCCTGCTGGGCGAGACCCGTTTCTACCACCACAATGAGTACTGCACGTGGACGTCATCGAGTACGTTGCACCTTATCGAGGTGACCAACCCGGACTGGGTTCAGTACTCGCTTAACGTCGCCGAAGAACTCGCCCAGCATCTGCCGGGAGTGAATCCGAACCTGGTGCGGCGGGTTGAGGTCGCGTTATTCGATACGACTGCAGGCGGCTGAGGTGGACCTTGGGCGAAGGTCTTCGCCGACGACTTTGAGGTCAATCAGCCGGCCAACGACGTCGGCGTTGCCCGCGTAGTTTCTCCGGCCAGCGCCCGAATCCGAAGCGGGGTAACGATCACGCCGAGTTGTGCCGTGGTCAACTACGGTTCCAACCCACAAGTCAATGTCCCGGTGTTTTTCAAGGTTGAATCGGCCGGGGTGTTGGTCTATGACGAGGCGGTGCTCGTACCGTCGCTGCCGGCCTATGACACTGTAACTGCAATCATGCCTGAAGACTGGACGCCGGGCGGTGAGCTATGGCAGGGCTACAACGTCACGACCTACACGCTGCTGGCCGGAGACGAGGTCCCGCGCAATGACACGTGCCGCTTGGGATTGATGGTCTCGACCGATACGATTTTTTCGTTCCGAACGACACGTGGGCCGGTGATTGACGGGTATCTTGACGACGGAGAGTGGGATGACGCCTATCACTTCGACGCCTCGAATATCGCGGGCTGGCGGTCCGTTCCTTCGTCACCAGGCAGTGCGCTTGGTCATTTCAAGCACGACGATGTGTGGATGTACATGGCATTTGAACTGCCCAGAGCGACAGCGCGCGACACTTTTGACATGGTCGCGTTCTACTGCGACGAGAACAACAGCGGTCAATGGGAGACGAATCTCTCTGAAGGCAACTATGACATCCGCATCAATGACAGCCTGTACGACGAGGTGCTCTACCGGCCTTGGACTCCGTCGGGCCCGGGGCAGGCAGCACCGGCTCCCGGTGCTTTGAGCAGTACGAGTACGTTCAACGGTCACCTGGTGTTCGAAGCCCGGATACCGTTTGGCACCCTGCCGTACCGACTGAGTCTGAACCCGGCGGGCGACACGTGTGGGTTGTGGCTGCACATGGTTCACAGTCGTGTAAGCCGGGGCTGGTGGCGGCCCGAGCTGCCGGCCGATTCTTTCGGCGTGCCGGCAGGGTATGGCAAGTTGATACTATACAGTCGGCAGTCGGGCGACGTTGGTGTGGTGAGTATCGAGTCGCCGACCGGGCGGGTCGCACCGAACAGCACGGTGACGCCAGAGGCAACGTGGCGCGTCTACGGCACAACGCCGATGTCGTACTGGGCTTACGCCTTCCTCGAGACCCCACTCGGCCAGCGGGTCTACCGCGAATCACTGTGGGTGACCGGAAGTCGGCAGGTCACCTTCCCGCCCTACAATGTCGGCGGGGCAGAAGGAAACTGGGCGATTGTCTGCTCGACCCGGGCCGTGGGTGATGTGAACCCGACCAATGACTGGCGACGCGGAGCCTTTGCGGTCGGGCTGGCCGCAGACTTCGGCGTGGCCGCAATACTTGCGCCGGTCGGCAGTCATGACCCGGGCGACACGGTGCGGCCGGCAGCACGAATCAGGTGTAACTATGCGCAGCGTCCCTACACTGTGCGCACCTGGTTTTTCTTGGCGAAACCGGGCGGAGCGAGGGTCTATTCCGACTCAGTTGACATCTCGAATATGGCCCAAGGGCAGGAGTCACTGTTGGTTTATCGGCCGATGGTGCTCGATTCCACGGCCGGGCTCTGGTCTACCAAGTGCTCGCTCTACCTGCTGGCCGACACGTTTGCGGGCAACAATATCATGTCCGGCAGTTTCCGAGTCGGGGTTCAAGCGCCGGCAACCGGCTGGCATGAGGTCTCGCCGTCAGTGCCTGGTACACCGGCCAAGGACGGAGCTTGGCTTGCCGGAAACCTGAGCGTGGGTATCTACTGCGCCAAAGGAAACAAGACCGGCGAGTTCTATCACTTCGACCCAGGAAGCTCAAGCTGGACGACCCTGAGTCAGATTCCGGCCGGACGCGAGGGTAAGCCACCTTACAAAGGTGCGGTCGGAGTCGCGGACGGCCGCGGTCACGTCTACGCGCTCAAGGGGAACAACACCCTCGGGTTCTACAAGTACTCTGCGGCCCGCAACGCCTGGCTCCAACTCGACGACGTTCCACTGGGCGGAGGCAAGCGAGTCAAAGGCGGTAGCGACTTGGTGTATGTTCAGCGCGGCGACTCAGAATGTGTCTACCTGCTCAAAGGAATCGGCAACGAGTTCTACCGCTACCAGGTGACCGGGGAGAGTTCAGGCACTTGGCAGCAGCTCGCCTCGGTTTCAGGCGACAAGTGGCAGGCCGGTTCCTGGCTCTGCGCCGACGGCTCAAACCGCATCTATGCTCAGCAGGCACGGACTCACGCGTTCCAGTACTACAACACGAGTTCGGGTTCGTGGCAGTCGGTATCGAGCACGATGCCGTTCATCAGCCGCTACACCGGCAAGAGCAAGAAGTCGAAGGACGGCGGCAGCGCGGCTTGGTACAGCGGCTCGATATATGCACTGAAAGGCGGCGGGACCCAGGAGTTCTACAAGTTCACGGCCGCAACCGGAACCTGGACCGAGCTGGAGACGATACCACTATTCGGGTCAACCGGCAAGAAGGTCAAGGTCAAGGCCGGCGGCGACATCGTCAACTGTGCCGACTGGTTCTATGCGCTCAAAGGCGCAAAGACAAACGAGTTCTGGAGCTATCGCGAACCGGTGATGATGTCGGCGCTGCCTGGGCCCTCGGGCGTAGCTGTGACGGCGGCGATAGACGGACCTGGCGCGAAGCTTGTCATCCCGAATCCCCTCCGTGCCGGGCCGGTGAAGCTGGCGCTTGGGATTCAGGGTACGCGGCTGGCCGGCAGGCCAGTGCGGGTCAGCGTGCTTGATGCTGCCGGTCGGCGGCTTTGGTCACAGGTCTGCGCCCGGCAACCGGAACTTGCGCTTGACCTGAGCGCTCTGGCTCCAGGGGTGTACCTGCTCAAGGTTGATGAGCCTGGCTGCTCGCGTACGGCCAAACTCCTGCTACAGTAGCAGTTCCGTCAATCAATCGGGGGCACGGGACTAGACCCGTGCCCCCGACGGTGTTTTCACTGCGTCGAATCGTTGCGTCATGCAGAGTCGCAGGAACCGTGCTCGATTTCCGTACACCTGGATGGGGGAGGGGCCGTATGGGGGACGGTGTCTCAGAGAGCCCTTGCCGGACTTTTAGTTGATGTGTTGTCTGGATTCTCTGCTTAAGTGATTAGACAAGCGTGAGTTGGAGTGATGTTTTGGGTGATGCACGAAGCGATTGGCGGAGTGTTGCGTGGTGCCTTTTGCCGAGCAACTGCTCAGGTCGTTGACCGAGCAGGTCTTTGAGCGGTCTTTGGACTTGGTCAGCGTGCGGCTATTGGAGCTTTGGGCTGAGCTTTGGGCACGTGTTGTGCTGAGCGGTCTGGCGGTTTAGGTGGGCCGGGTTGCGCGGCCGGTCTACCACTGGAAGGTGAAGATTGCGCGGGAGCGGACGTCTTTGATGGCGTTGTGCATTGTGCCGACGATGAATCGGCCCGGCAGCGAGAAGCGTCCGACGATGCCGAGTTCCTCGATGACTTCACGGACGAATTGCACGAAGTCTTCGGCATTGCGCGGCAGGTCCGGGCGGCCGTGGGTGTCAACCAGAACCGGATGGACGCCGTAGAGGAGGCGGAGCCGGCGCGCGGTCTCAATGTGCGTGGTGAGGGCGAGGACCGGCATGGTCGGCCGGAAGCGTGAGACCATCGCGGCGCTGATGCCGGTGGTGGCATAGGAGACGACGAGGGGCGAGCCGGCTTGTTCGGCAAGCTGGCAAATCGGATAGCCGATGATGTGGATGTTGCGGGTCACCGGCTTGCGGGTGTAGTCCTGGTTGAACTTGGCAAGGTAGCGTTCGCGGTTGATGGGCATGGTTGCGGCAATGACCCGGGCCATGACCTTGACGCTCTCCAGCGGGAAGTCGCCGGCCGCGGTTTCGCCGGAGAGCATCAGGGCATCGGCGCCTTCTTCGATTGCGGTGGCGATGTCCTGGGGTTCGGAGCGGTGGGGCAGAGGACGTTGCATCATCGATTCGAGCAATTGGGTGGCGACGATGACCGGCTTGCCGGCGATGTTGGCCTTGTCAATCAGTCGGCGCTGGATTTCCGGGATGCGGTCGAAGTCAACGAGGACGCCCAAGTCGCCGCGGGCGACCATAATCCCGAAGACGTTGTCGTCGGCAAGAATCGCGTCAATGTTTTGGACCGCGGCCGGGGTCTCGATTTTGGCGATGATTGGCCGGAGGCCGCGCGGGCTGCGGTCGAGCAGGCGGACGAGTGCTTTGACGTCGGAGGGGTCCTGGACAAACGACTGAGCGATGAAGTCAGCGTCAAAGCCGTGGGCCAGTGCCGATAGGTCTTCGCTAACGTCGAGCGGCCCGGCCTGAAGCCGGCCGCCCTCGACGTCCGGCAGGTTGACATGCTTGCCGACTCGGATTGTGCCTCGGTGTTCGGCGCGGAGCAAGACTGTGTCGGGCGAGCGCTTGCGTTCGACTCTCAGGTAGACGTCATTGTCGCCAATCACGACCGTGTGGCCGCGTTCGAGTTCGACGTAGATGTTTTTCGGATAGGATACGAGGAGCCGGGCCTTGATGCCGGACAGGGCCGGGCTTTCTTCGTCTTCGACGTCGCTCAGTTGGAGCCGGTCGTCTTCGACAACGTTGAGTGAAGGGAGCGGGTTGCCGTCCGGGTCGCGGACCTCGACGACGCGGATTTCCGGGCCCTTGAGGTCAATGATGACCGGAATCGGCACCCGCAGTCGCTCCTCGGTAGCGCGGATCGCGGCGATGAGCCGGTCAATGTGGTCGAAGTCCTTTTCCCGGACGTGGGAGAAGTTGATTCGGGCCGCGGCCATGCCGTGCTCGACCAGTTCCTCAATCGAGGTGAGGGCCTCGGGTTCGGGGAAGGTGCCGTCCGGGTTGCGGGCGGAGAGCGAGACGCGCGGGCCCATGGTGCAGACGATGGCGAGGGTATTGGGCTGCATCGGGCCTGCGGCCAGGACGTGGTGTCTTGCTTTGCGCTTCATACCTCAGCATAGGCAGTCGAAGCCGGGTGTCAAGCGGCGGGGTGGCGGCCGAATCGGATATTGACAGGCGAACCGATTCGGGCTAACCTCAGGCGTGGCAGACTCGACGAGGCCCCGTCATGCTGACGGTTGGCCGAATCTGCTTAACTCAAACAATAAGGAGGAAGCGTGAAGAGAGTCATGCTCGCAGCAGTCTTGCTCCTGGCCCTGATTCCGGCGGCAGCTTCGGCCCGGGTTCAAGTCAGGCTGCACGTTCCACCGGCAGGTCGTCTCGGTGTCGAGGACCTCTGGTGGGTGGAGCTCTACAGCCGCGAAGGCGTGCGTGACACCGTCTGGCTTGAGGGTCACGTGAGGGAGGACCGCCAGGGCGAGGTGTTCCGTGCGCGGAGTAACCGGTTTGAGCTGAACCTTGCACCGGGCGAGCGACGTACCATCAGGTACCGGGACATCAGGGTCGAGGAGCCGTGGTACAAGCGCGGCTACGAGGCGTTCTACCTGCGCACCGGCACGGTGCCGGAGGGCAACTACACCTACTGGGTTTTGCTTCAGCCTGACCTGGGCGTAGATACCGGCCGGGTGCGGGTGAGTCCGAGCGGGCCGCCCCGGCTTCAGACGCCGCCGGACGGCGCGCGCATCAGTGAGCCGAACCCGAGGTTTGGCTGGCTTGCGCCGGTGCCGACAGTGGCTGGAGTCAGCTACGAACTGAAGCTTGTTCCGGTTCTGCGTGGCCAGACCCCAGAGGCAGCGATGGCTGCCAATCCGCCGGTGTTCGCGGCCGGGGACCTACGCACGACGTCCCTCGTATACCCGCGTTCGGCCCGGCCGCTTGTGCCCGGCGCACGTTACGCCTGGCAGGTGAAGGCGTTCGACCGCGGGACGTTGGTCGGGGCGAGCGCAATCTGGAGTTTCTGGTTTGTGCCGGGCAGGGGCGGGGCCAGCCCGATTCCGTCGAGCGAAATCTACTTCTGCGACGGCGGCGAGACCAAGGGCGCCGTCTACCGGTACACCGGCGTTGAGACCAGGCTGTACCAGCGACCGGCCGACCGCATCTACAGTTTCTGCTTTGCGCCGTGGGACCGGAACCGGCTCTACTTTGTTGACGCCAATCGGTTCAACATTTATGTCAAGCGTCTGGGTCCGGGTGCGCCGGCCGAGTCAATCGTCTATACCCACACTACCTATGTGCGCGACATCCACATCACCCAAGACGGCACAATCTACTTCAGCGAGGCAACCGGCGCCGGCGGTGACGGCAGGGTCTGGCGGCTGAACGCTGACGGCACAAAGGCTCCGTACTATACGGTTCAGCTCTCCCGGGTGAACGGATTCTGGGGCGGAGACTTCAGTTTTGACCCGTCCGGGACACTGTATCTGAGCACCGGGAATCGAATCGGGTCGAGCATCTATCGGGTGGACGTGGCCGCCAACACGGTGACGCCGGTTTATACCACCAGTACCGAAGCGATTGCCGGGTTCACGTTCGGGCCGGATAGTCTGGTCTACTACGGTGACTGGTCCAAGCGAATCTACCGGCTCGACCTGGAAGGCGGCATCAGGACAACGGTCTACGACCGGGCAACGCGCCAGTGGCTCTCGGACGTCGGGTTTCGGCCGAGCGAGACCGGGGTGACGCCACCGGGCGGAGTGGACAACTGGGTGCTTGCTTATGGTGTCGGCGGGACGACACTGGAGCGGATTGACACCTTTGGTCTGACCGACTACACCGAGGGGAGTCTGGTGATGAACGATGCGCCGTTCGGAGGGCATCTCGGGTTTCGGTCCGGCTCATCGAGTGCGATTCCGACAACCAGCATGTACTACTACCGGTGGGAGTACAAGCGCGACGGTGAAGCTGGCTGGCACGACTTTGACGAGAACGTCGTCGTCCACTACGTCAAGGAAGCGCCGGGCGAGATGCCGTCGTTTCCGACCTACAAGCTCGGGCCGAACCCGGTCGGCGGCAAGAACCTGTATCAGTTCCGGCCCCATGACCCACCTTCGATACCGGGGGCAGTGACCTATTGGCCGACAAGCGGGTTTCTGGGCGACATCTATTCTGGGTTCCTAAACACGGTGTCGAAGAACCTGCTCCCGGGCAGATATGCGATTCGGCTGAGCGTCTACGATTCGCTCGGGAATCAGACTTTTCCCGGAGCCGGAACGTTCCGGTTCCTGATTCCGACCGCACCTGAGGCCGGCGGGACGATTCCGACCCGGCTGGCTACGACCGGTGAGATTGTGGACGGCGGTGTCCGGTTCTACCTGCACATTGACAACCGGCCGTGCAGTGCCTATATCCCGGCGCCGACCATCGGCGGCACGCCGGTGTCGGATACCTGCGGCTTTCTGCGCTACGACCCGGCCGACCCGGCGCCGGTTTCAATCGGGTTCCATGCGTCCCACCCAGACTCGTTCGCGGTCCATTCGTTCCGCATCTATCGCGGCATCTTTACAGTTGACAGTTCGGCGGTGGCATACCCTGAGGTCGGCGCGGCAACTGCCGGGGTCTATTCAAGCGACGGCCGCGGCAACTTCAGCCACGACTTCCGGCGCTCGACCATCCTCGGGCCTTGCAAAGAGGCAGCCCTGTCCGAGAACCTGTACGTCTATGCCAAGGCGACAACCGGCTGGAGCACGCGCATTTCAGGGTATGACCGGCAGTATGTCAGGGCGTTTGCCTTGGCTGAGAAGAAGCCCTAGCGTATGCCCGGCAATTCGAGGCAGATTGGCGGGAGGCAACGGTCGGTTCTGGATGTGTGCGGCTCGGCGCTGTTGGCCGGCACTGTGATTTGCGGCAGCGGTCTTCTGACCGCTGCCGCCAGTGCCGGGCCGGTTCAGTTCTCGGGCTCGGCTGCACTCAGCTCAGACATGAGCGCGATATCAGGAGTCAGGGGCGATACCCTGCGCCAGTCCCAGTCGGACGTGATGCTGACCCTCAACCCGACCCTGACCCTGTTCGGGTTCCCATTGGGGCTGGACCTTCTCGTCTCGACCCAGGAGTCGAACCTGCGTCAGGCGCTGAACAAGTTCAGGATGTACTTTATGCCGGACCAACTGGCCCGGTCGCTGTTCACGAGGGCGGCGTTGATGCTTGCCGTCAAGGGGGTGGAAATCGGCACCTGCCAGCCGACCTACTCGGCCTTGACTCTGTCCGGCGTGCCGGTGACCGGGGCCGCGGTTGAGTTCGCTCCGTGGTGCATCTACCTTGCCGGAACCGGAGGAAGAGTCCAGCGCGGAGTCGAGGCTTCAGACTCCAGCGAGCCGGCGTTCAGCCGGATGCTCTACGCGACCAAGGTCGGCGGCGGCAAGAAGGAAGGCACGCACTTCTACCTGACGATGCTTGCCGCCCGCGACGACCCGAATTCCATCAGCCGACCGGTGCGGGTTGACTCGTTGGGCGATACCACTGAAATCATCACCCCGAACGAGAACTACCTTGTGGGAGCGGAGTTCCAACTGAACCTCGCAGACGGCGCGTTCCGACTGCTGTCTGAGGTCTCGGCGGTTCAGTTCACCCGGGACCGGCGCCTGCCGACATTCGACGTTGACGGCGCGAAGCAGATTCCGGGCTGGGCAAAGGGGACAGTGAAGAAGCTGAACCCGAACGTGTCGAGTTCATTTGATTTGGCCTATACGGTGAGGCCGGTGCTGAGTCTGTTTGAGACGGACGTTGAGGCCGAGCTGATGATGGTCGGGCCCGGGTATCGTTCGCTCGGTGCGCCGAGCCTGCGCAACGACAACCTGAGCTACGGCCTGACCGTTGAACGCGGCTTCCTTGACCGGCGGGTGACTCTGTCGGCCTCGGCCAGACGCGAGCACGACAACCTTGTTGTCGCGCGCGACTCTGCGGGCGAGCCGATTCGGCTTAAGGCGCTGACGACGTCCTACACGTCCTACGACTTCACTCTGGGGTTCAATTTCGACCGTGTGCCGAGCCTGCAGGTGGGTTTCTCGCCGCACCGGGAGCACAACGACAACCTAGACTTGAGGTCGAGTATTGCCCGGTTGAGCACCGGTCATAGCTTCCAGACCGGACCGGTTGTCCATTCGCCCGGCCTGTCGCTGGCATTGCAGGACCACCGGGTCAAGCCGGAAGGCGGCGGCTATCGGTCATGGAGCCTTGGGCTGTCGCACGACATGAGTTTCAGCTCGCCCTTTGCGCTCGGGCTTGGTTGCGGTCTGTCGCAGACGACCTGTCAGGACACGACCTCAACTGACAGGACTAGCTACTTTGAGGCGTCACCCGGATACACGGCGTTCGGCCGCTGGAACAATACCGTCACGCTCGGCGGCTCGTTTGAGCGGCAGGGCAGTCGGTACGACATGCGCTACAGCACCGGGTTTCCGGTCTGGAGGATATGCGACGGCAATGCCAGTCTGGGCTACAGCATGTACCGGAGCGCGCCCGACCGAGCCGACAACAACGAGCGTGATGAGTACAACGAGTTCTGCCTGACCGCGGGTCTGTCTCGAAGCTGGTAGGCCCGGGGACCGCCGGGCAACAAGAATCACAGGGGCGGCACTTGCCGCCCCTGTAGTTTGGTCTCGGGGCAGGGCACCTGCCCTGCCTTGTTGGAGGACTACTGCTCAACCACCAGCTTGTGAGTCACAGCAAAGCTGCCTGACTCAAGCCGGGCAAGGTAGACACCGGCGCCGAGACCGCGGAGGTCAAGGGCAGTGCTGCCGGTGCGGGTGAGTCCCAAGTTGCGAACGAACACAGCCCGGCCGGTCGCGTCGTAGATGCTGACCGTGGCTTGGCTGGCCCGAGGCAGGCTGTAGTGGAGTACCGCATGGCCCTGAGTCAGCGGATTGGGGAGAACCGCGAGCCGGCGGTTGCCGAGCTCAAACCGGTTCTGGGCCTGAACCTGAGTCTGGGTGACGCGCGGAGCCTGTGCCTGCACCACGCGTGCCGCCGGCGTGTACAGCCAGAGTTCGTTGGTCTTGTTGCCCTTGAACGCGTAGAGCGCTGGAGTCGAGTACCCGGTCAGGGCGACGATGTCGCCACCGCCTTTGACCTTCTTCTTGGCAGTTCCGACCGGGATGGTTTCAACCTCGGTCCACGAGTCGGCACCGACGTCGTACTTCCAGAACTCTTGAGTGTTGCCGCCCTTGAGTGCGTAGATGAAGCCGGCATGGAGCGCACCGGCGCCGCCATCCTTGGACTTCTTCTTCTTACCTACGCTGTTCAGGGTCGGCATCGGTTTCAATGGCATGCCCCAAGACCGGGTGTTCAGGTTGTAGGCCAGTAGGGTTTGGTATTTGGCCTGATGGCAGAAGATGAGCGAGTCGGCCAAGCAGAGCCATGAGCCCTTGTCGTACTTCTGAACCGGCGCCGGCACCGGGTTGAGTTCTTCCCAGGAGTCGGCCGCGACGCCGTAGCGGTAGAATTCGTTCTTGCCGCCTTTGAGACAGTAGACAAAGTCCTCCTCGGGCGTCACACCGGGTACGAACACTAGGTCACTGCCGCCTTTCACCTTCTTCTTCGATGTGCCGAGCGGGATGTCTCTCAACTGCTTCCAGGAGTCGAGCGCGACGCTGTAGCTCCAGAAAGCGGTGGTGTTGTTGCCTTTGAGTGCGAAGAAAGTCCCGTCCTGATTTGAGGCAGCGGTTCCGACCGCGCCCTTGCTCGGCTTCTTGGCTTCGGTGCCGTCGGGCCAGTCGGCCTTCTTAGTCCAGGAGTCGCCGATGACGTCGTAGCTGTAGAAATCGGACTGTTTGTTGCCGCGGGCGGCAAAGAGCCGGGTAGTGCCGAAGTCCCAGCCCAACCAACCGCCATCGCCCACTGGCTTGGCACCGGTCGGCATCGGGTTTTTGAGCGTCCACGGCGGCGGCGGCGGGCCGGCGGTAAAGCTGAAACTTGTGCTCATTGTGTCGTTGGCCGGATTGCCGTCGTAAGCAATGTAGGTCGAACACCTCACTGAGTAGTCGCCCGGGGTATGGGGTTTGGGCAGTGTGTCGAAGATGACGTCGGCTGACGCTTGAGAAGCCAGCGCGGTCACGGTTCGGGAACTCGTGTAGACGTTTGCGCCCTCGGAGCTGATGTTGCAGAAGACGGTGAACGTCGCAGCTTGGTCCCCGAAGTTGCGGACGGTTGCAGCAGGGACCGCGTCGGCCGAGGTATCCATCACGCCGGTCGGTGCGGTGATTGCCGTCACTCCGACGTCAACTGCTCCGACCCCGAAGCTGGATCGGGCCGTGTCGTTGCTCCGCACCTGGTCGGTCGCCAGAATCGTAAAGCAGGTGGCAACATAGTTGCCTGGGACCGCGGTCCAGCTCGGGAAGGTCACCGACGTGTCGGTACCGGGCGGCAGCCCGTCGGGCAGATTGACCGTCTGCGCGTAGACCGAGCCGATGGCGAAATGGACGGCACCGGGCTCGCGCACGGTTCCCATGTTGCGCACGGTCGCCTCAGGCGTGACCGGCCCGGGCAGGATTTGCCCGACCGGCCGGACAATCGCCCGGGTGCTGTAGTCGTGGACATTGACCGTGACCGAACCTTCTTGCTGGTTGTTGTTCGGGACCCGGTCGTTCTCAAGCATCACTGAGCACTTGGTGGCAAAGGTGCCGCGGGCGCGGGCGGTCCAGAGCGCGAAGCTGACCGTGTCAACAGCACTGGGGCCGAGGTCCGTGACGCGCTGGGTGTCACTGTACGCACCGATGGTGAACCGGACGTCGAAGGTTGCGCTCTCGGAACCGAGGTTCTGGACCACGGCCCGGGGCGTCGCGGTCGCGCCCGAGTCATAGGTGCCGCTCGGGCCGATTATTTCTGTGACCGCGGCATCAACGACCCGGACGCTGACTGAACCGCTCAGCGTATCGTTGATGGTCACACGGTCGCTGGTGAGAATCGTCGAGCAGCGGGTGGCAAAGGTACCGCGGCCGGGCGGGTTCCAGCTTGAGAATGTCACGGTCCGGAACTCGCCGGGCGGAAGGTTGGTTACGCTCTGGGCATTGGAATAGCCGCCCTCGATTTCGAACCGCACCTGAAATGTGGTGGTGTCGGTTCCTTCGTTCTTTACTTGGACCTGTGGTGGAATCGGCACGCCTGAGTCAACCGTGCCGGTCGGCGCAAGGATGACGGTCGGCAGCACGTCCCAGACCCGGACCCGGACCAGCCCGGTCTTCTTATTGTTGTTCTGGTTACAGTCGTTGGTGAGCCGGGTGCTGCACGAGGTGACGTGGGTGCCGCGCGGCTGATTGGCGGGCGGCCAAGTGAACGCGACCCTAGCGGTCGCTCCGGGGTCGAGCGTGGCAGAAGTGACCGTCTGAGCATAGCCTGCAACGGTGAACCGCGTGCTGATTGACGTGCGTATCGAGCTTAGGTTACGAACGACCGCAGTGCACGGGACCGCTGCGCCTGAGTCAACCACGCCCCAGGGCGCGAGAATCGAATCGGTCTGTGCATCGAGCACTCGGCAGAAGACCTTCGAGTTCATCGTGTCGTTCCACGGCCGCTGGTCGCCCGAGCAGTTTACAGAGCAGCGCACCGGCCAAGTGTCGCGTGGCCAAGTGCTGTAAGTCGGGAACAGCACCCGCGTCCTCGCTCCGGCTGCCAGATTCGTCACTGTCGCCGTGTTGTCGTAGAACGAGCCGATGCGCATTCGCACCGTGAAGGTTTGGGCCGATGTGCTGTGGTTCTGAACCGTGCAAGCCGGCTGGACGTTGCTGGCCAGTGAGTCAAGGGTTGTGCTGAAATTGGGATAGACCCAGCGGACGTCAACGTCGGTCGTTGCCGTGCCGGTGTCGCTGACAAAAGCCCGGATGAGCCAGTCGCCGGGTAGCTCGGCAGGCAGGGGGGTGCGGAATCGGTGCGCGTCGTAGGACGAGTCAATCCAGTTCGTGGTTGGGCTGAATTGAGCGTTGTCAATCCCCATGCGCGGTCGGGTGTTGACAAACGGGAAGGTGTCGTTGTAGATGAAGACGAAGAAGCTGCCGCTGGTGATGCGGACGTCGAATTGCTGGACCGGAACCCGAATCCAGCCGGTTGCGCTTGTCCGGGCGGCGGTATCGAGCAGGACAGTGCCCGGACTTCCGCCCGGGCCGTTGTCGCGGTAAATCACCAGCCGGAATGGGTTCTGACCGGACGTGCCGTTGTTGAACAGAACGGTGTCAATCCGCACCGGGCCGGTGGGAGTGAACTTCATGCCGGCTCCCTGCCGGTAGTTGTCCCAGTTCCAGTTGTAGCTACGGTTGCCGTTGTCGTGGTACATCCAGCGGTCGTCGAGCCCGAGCGCTAGTCCGGGACCCGTCTCTTCGGTCGTCGGTACGGCCGCGCCGAACACGACCGCCACGAATGCAAGGGTTGCGGTCAGTAGTGCAGTCTTGTGCATCATGCCTCCTTACTTCCTAACTTTTCGGACCGCATGCTCGCTCGCCAATCGAGCGTCACTTAAGCTCTGCACGGCCCCGGTCCACCCCGGACCAAGCTTGTACCCACTAAGCAGGGTCCAAGCGGGGCCGCGGGTTCTCTCTGCCAGACAGAATCCCTCGGCATCAAGAAGATGAGCATCGACCGGGAACGTTACCCAGACGATGCCGCATAGGATAATTATACCCTGCGGCGCGGAGAAGTCAAACAGACGCGTTGCCTCACCAGAAATCTACTCGAAACCGCCCCGTTGCCTCACGTAAGAAATCTACTCGAAATGGAGGCATAATCTGACCATCCCTGACTCTGAAAGGTAACTATGCATGAGAAGCAAGCAGTGACGAAAGAACTCGCCCGACACTATCGCCGAGCCGACCGCAAACAGAAACAGGCAATCATCGACCAGGTGGTAAACCTTGCCGGCTACAACCGGAGCTACGCCACCTGGTTGCTGAGAACCTATGGTCGGCAGGTGATGCTGCCAAGCCTGAGTGAACCGACGCTGATGTTTGAGGCCGCCCGGCGCAGCCAGACACACCGGCGCGCACGACCGCGCATCTACGACGAGCCGGTGCGGACTGCACTCAAACGGGTCCGGCAGATCATGGATTACATTTGCGGCAAGCGGCTGGCACCATTTCTGCCCGAGCTGGTGCCGATTCTGGAACGCCATGAGGAGCTCGTGCTTACCGACGTGGTTCGGACCCGGCTCACCACCATCAGTGCGGCAGCCATCGACCGGCTGCTCGGAGACGAGCGCCGGCGGCTGCGGCTGCTGGAGCGGGCCCGCACCCAACCGGATGCTGCGCTGTTGCGCCAGATACCGATCCAGACGCATATTGATGCCGTGGTCGACCGGCCCGGGTCGGTAGAGGTCGACCTGGTGAGCCGTGGCGGCGGCTTAGAGGCGGGCGAGTACTGTCAGACGCTGGACGTGACCGACCGCTGCAGCGGCTGGACCGAGACTACGGCGGTACGCAACAAGGCCCATCAGTGGGTGTCCGAGGCGATGAAAGCCATCCGCCAAAGGCTGCCCTTTGGACTCTGGGCAATTCACTCGGACAACGGTGTCGAGTTCATCAATCATGCGCTGTATGACTACTGCCAGACCGAGCGGCTTGAATTCACCCGGTCGCGGCCATACGAGAAGAACGACAACTGTCACGTTGAGCAGAAGAACTACACGGTGGTCCGGCGGGCGGTCGGCTACTTCCGGTATGAGACGCGCGAGCAACTCCTCCTGCTCAACCAGCTATACCGGGTGTTGAGGCCCTACACCAACTTCTTTCAGCCAACGGTCAAGTTGCTGAGCAAGACTCGGCGTGGCAGTACGGTCAGCAAACGCTACGACCTGGCACAAACACCATACCAGCGGTTGCTCGGGTGGAAAGAACTGCCTGACGACGACCGCTGCCGGCTGGCAGAAGAGTACCGGCCGTTGAATCCGGCGGCGCTGAAGCGCGAGTGCGAGCGGCTGCAACGGCGCCTGCTGAAGCTGGTGAAGAACCAGGTGGCATCCGCACCGTCAGTCCGGACTGGACAATGAGGTTGTTTCGAGTAGAAATCCATTCTGAGGCAACGGGGCCCGCCGGAGTAGGCCCATATATGAGGC
>FWPV01001625.1_pt1 | contig 22131 bp, 21 predicted proteins | sample 2228371 | NCBI WGS metagenome assembly FWPV01 (sample SAMEA103939776, study PRJEB20133) | metagenome | reverse complement strand
GATGATAGTGCGGATTCCCGTGTGAAAGTAGGTCATCGTCAGGCTCTTACAGCCAGCTAAACCCCCTTGCTCTTCTCGAGCTCGGGGGTTTTTGCCTTTTGGGTTTACCATTTTTATGCGCTTCTGTTAATGCGCAAGGCCGGTAATGACCATTGGGCATTCAACGTTGTCTCAGATTTAGCGATTGCGTACTGAGTTGCCGACGATCTCCAGTGCGCCTGCTTTTTGGAGTTCATGCAGCAGGCCGTGCAGATAGGTGGCGACGCTCTTGCTGTCTGTTGAGTTCATGCCGTCGCTTGGGGCGATGGTGCGGAAATAGGGCGTTTCGCGAAACCAGTTGATCAATTGGGCGATGTCGGTTTGCTGCCATTCCAACAGCTTGAATTTGATCAAGACTTTGACCGCATGACGGCGGTGTTTCTCTGGGGATCTCTGGAACTGGGCGAGGCGGGAGCGTGCCCTTTGCAGCGCGCCATCGAGGTCGATAAATGCAGCGCCGTGGCCCGGCACGATGAAGTTAGGGGACAGAGACTCGATGAGGTCTAGGGTGACTCCGACTTCGTCAAAGGCGTCAATGCCGTCAAGCTCGGGAAAGACCACGCCAAATCCGTTTTCCCAAAGGGCGTCAGCGGAGAGGAGGACGCCGTGCTCTGGCTGGAACAAGACGATTGAATGGGGGTCATGCCCTTTCGCGGCATGTATTTGCCAATTCCATCCTCCGAGGCGGATCGATTGGCCAGGTGACAGCGTGGACGTGAAATGGAAACGGGGACAGGTCTGTCCGGTTGGCCCGTAGCTGAGTGCGTCGGTGTCCCATGCGGCGACTGCTGCGGCTTGGCCTGGCGGAATGAGGACCTCTAGGCCAGGGTAGACGTCAGCCAAGGCGGCGTTGCCACCACAATGGTCGCTGTGCAGATGCGTGTTGATGACGGTGTGAAGCGGTCCGCCATTGAGGGCAGATTTGACCAAGGCCACAGTTTGCGGAGCATGGGTGGCGTAACCAGTGTCGACCAGGCAGTTTCCTTCCTCGGAACGAAAGAGAACTCCATTGGAGGAAAGCCACCCACGTTCGAAGACCGTCAGGCGTAAGGCGGTGCAGGCGGTGCGAAACTCGTCAAAGGAGCGGGGCATGGCGGTGGTTCAGACTCTGGCATGGGTTGGTGTCAGAGTGTGCCGCGCTAGGGCCGTTGGTTGATCCGCCTAGGCGACAGCCTGAATTGGCGGTTGGTGCTGCGCGTCGTTGACAGGAGAAGGGTTCTGCGAGAAATCGAAACCTCTAGGCAAAGCGAAGCCTCCGCGGTGGGAAGGCTGCAGGCCGTTGGGGTGGTGGTACTGGTCATTGCCTGTGGTCTGGTGGCCTGGCTCAAAGGCTGGCCGCTGGCGCTGGCACTCGCCATGGCCCCTCCTGTCGCCTCGAGCTGCGTGATCGCTTTGGAGTTGGCACTTGCCTCCATGTTGTCTCGGCGCACTCGTGCAGATCCAAGGCGCTGGGCGCAGACGTGGTGGACGGAGTGGTGGCTAAACCTGAAGGTGTTTGGGTGGCGGCAGCCATTTGCATGGCGGCAGTTGCCCGACACGGCAATGGGGCCAAGTGATCTGGCGCCCGTCGTGTTTGTGCATGGGTATCTGTGCAATCGGGGGTTTTGGCTGCCTTGGCTGCGACGATGCCGAGCGGAGGGGCGGCCATATGTCGCGGTGAATCTTGAGCCAGTGTTTGCCAGCATAGACGCGTATGTCGACGCCATTGGTGCGGCGGTACTTCAGGCTGAGGCGGCCACAGGGCGTCGTGCGCTCTTGGTGGGGCACAGCATGGGGGGATTGGCGATCCGTGCGTGGTTGGCTGTGCAGCCCCAGCTGGCAGTGCAGCGTGTCGTTGGAGTGGTGACGATTGGCACACCCCATCAGGGCACATGGTTGGCGCGCTGGAGCCGTACCACCAATGGCCAGCAGATGCGCCTGGGCAGCGACTGGCTGGCGCAGCTCAGGGAGCGCGAGCGGGCCGGGCTTTGCGAGCCCGTCTACGCGCGCTTTCTCTGTTGGGCAAGTGCCACCGACAACGTGGTGTTCCCGGCTGAAACGGCTACGTTGCCGGGGGCGGAGAACCGATGGGTGGAATCGGCCGGGCACATCGAACTGGCCTACTTACCTGAGGTGATCTTGACGTCGCTTGCCTGGATGGCATCGGCTGACAAGTCGCCGGCGGACCGGACCAATTCATAAAGCGGCGCGAAATCGGGCGCCGTCATGTCAATCAGTTGGTCCAGGCTGTCGATCACAAAGTAGGTGGCCTGAAAGGAATCGATGGTGTAGCGGGTTCGCATGCAGCGCACCAAGTCCAGCCCGATACGCCGAGCCGATGGCGATTGCACGCTGTGCGCCAGCTCTGCTGGTGAGCTCAGCAAGCCGGCGCCATAGGCGCGAATCCCGTCCGCCTGCCGGATGAGGCCGAACTCGATCGTGTACCAGTAAAGCCGAGCCAGCAACTCACCAGCGCCCAGGGCGTGAGCTTTTAGGCCGCCTTCGCCGTAACGCTGGACGTAGTCGGCAAACACGGGGTTGAACAGCATGGGCACGTGGCCGAACAGGTCGTGGAACACGTCGGGCTCGACGATATAGTCGAACTCGGCAGGCGTGCGAATCCAGTCGGTCACGGGAAAGCGCCGGCGCGCCAGCAGCTCAAAGAAGGCGAGCTCGGGAATGAGTCCGGGCACTGCCACGATTTCCCAACCCGTTGCCTGACGCAAGCGCTGGTTGATGTCGCCAAACCGGGGAATGCCACGCCCCAGTTCCATGCTGGGCAGTGCGGCCAAGAAGGCGTCACACGCCAGACCAGGCAAGCGGCTCAATTGCTGCTGGTACAGCCGACGGAAAGTGTCGTGGTCTTGCTCGGTGTACTGCGCCCAATCCTGGGTGCAGGTGTAGTCGGCGTTGGCGCGTTCGTAGTCGCCCCTTGGTGGGCGGTGGCTGTTGCCATAAACAACGGGTTGGACGGCCATGAGTGGCTCCTCAGGCCTTGAGCACGCCGCGGCGCACCTGGTCGAGCTCCATGGTCTCGAAGAGTGCCTTGAAATTGCCTTCGCCGAAGCCTTGGTTGCCCTTGCGCTGGATGAACTCAAAAAAGATGGGGCCCAACTGGTTCTCGCTGAAGATCTGCAGCAAGAGGTCGCCAGGCCGTCCGTCGACCAGGATGTTGCGCTGGCGCAGCCCTTCCAGGTCTTCGCCGTGGTCGGGAATGCGCTTGGGCAGCAACTCGTAGTAGGTCTCGCTGGTGGTGAGCAGCTGAATGTCTGCCATCTGCAAGCTGTCGACCGAGGCGTAGAGGTCGGTGGAGGTGAGCGCGATGTGCTGAATGCCCTCACCACGGTAGCGGTCCAGGTACTCGGTGATCTGCCCCGCCTTCTCGTTGCCCTCTTCGTTGATCGGGATGCGGATCTTGCCGCAGGGGCTGGTCATGGCCTTGCTCTTGACGCCGGTGGCTTGGCCTTCGATGTCAAAGTAGCGCACCTCGCGGAAGTTGAAAAGGCGCTCGTAGAAGCCGGCCCATTCCTCCATGCGGCCGCGGTGCACGTTGTGGGTGAGGTGGTCGATGGTGGTCAGCCCATGGCCCACTGGGTTGAGGTTGGCCGCCGAATTGGGCTGCAGGGGCTCGAAGTCAACATCGAAAAACCCGATGTTCCCGATGTCGCCGGGCTGTGCGCCGTTCTTGCCGCGCCAGCGGTCAATGAAATAGATGATCGAGTCGCCAATGCCTTTGATCGCGGGGATGTTCAATTCGCCTGGGCCGGCCTGCCCGGCGTAGCCCCATGCGCCCAGCGAGATCGCGCGTTCGTAGGCCGCCTTGGCGTCTTGCACCCGGAAGGCAATGGCGCACACGCTGGGGCCATGCAGGCGCGCGAAGCGTTGGGCAAAGCTGTCGGGCTCGGCGTTGATGATGAAGTTGATGTCGCCCTGCCGGTACAGCGTGACCGCTTTGTGGCGATGGCGGGCGACGGCCTGGAAGCCCATTCGTTCGAACAGTGCGCCCATGGCGGCTGGATCGGGCGCGGCGTATTCGATGAACTCGAAGCCATCGGTGCCCATGGGATTGTCCCAAGTGGTGGCTGAGGACGTGGTGGCTGAGGTCGAGGCGTGGTTGGTGGTCATGTCGGTCTCCTCTGATGCGGTGGGCGCCACTGTATGGGCGGGCCTGGGCAAAAAAAGGGCGTTCTTTGCCTCGAACTGGCGGTCGATCGCAAGATTCCTGCAAAATTGAGCGCATGACCGCATTTGACAAGCTCGATCGGGCCATTCTTCGTTGCCTTCAGCAGGACGGGCGCCGCACCTACGACGATTTGGCCCAGCAAGTCGGCCTGTCGCCCAGCGCCGTTCTACGCCGCATTCGCCGCCTCGAAGACAGTGGGGTCATCGAGCGCTATGTGGCGCTGTTGAAGCCAGAGGCTTTGGGCCTGGGGCTCACGGCTTATGTCAGCGTCAGGCTGGAAAAGCACAGCGGCAGCGCCAAGCGCAACCCCATGGACGAGTTCCGGGCCAGCGTGATGGGTTGGCCAGAGGTGGTGGAATGCTCTGCCCTGACCGGTGAAATGGATTACCAGTTGTGCCTGGTGGTGGCGGACATGGCGGCGTATTCCCAGTTCATGATGAACACCTTGCTGAAGCACCCCAGCGTGCAAGACTGCAAGACAAGCTTTGTCATGGACTGGGTCAAACGCACCACGGCGCTACCCGTTTGATCCCGCTTTGCGCGAGGCCGTCTGTCGTGTACAAGCCCTGTGACACCCATTGCCGGTGGAATTGGTTTCCAATATAGGGTTAACCCTAGACCGCCATGCCTGACGCCATCTCCACGCCCGTCCCGACGCCCTCGCGCAAGCGAGTGCCCATTCGGTCACTTTCGCCCTCTCACCGCGACGCCATCCTGAGCCACCTGCTGGCCTTGGAGCCGCATGACCGCTACCTGCGCTTTGGCTACATGGCCAACGACGAGCAGATTCGCCGCTACGTGGACCAGTTGAACTTTGACCGGGATGAGCTGTTCGGTATCTTCAATCGCAAGCTCGAGTTGATCGGCATGGCACACCTGGCCTTTTCGGTGGACCCGCAACTGTCCAGTTGCGCCGAGTTTGGGGTGTCGGTGTCGCCCAAGGTGCGTGGGCGTGGCTATGGCGGCATGCTGTTCGAGCGCGCCGCCACCAAGGCGCGAAACGAGGGTGTCACGCAGCTTTTCATTCATGCCCTGTCGGAAAACACCGCCATGCTGAAGATCGCACGCAACGCCGGGGCGGTGATCGAGCGGGCTGGCTCCGAGAGCGAGGCCCATTTGCGCCTGCCACCGGCCGACTTTGACTCTCGCGTCGCGGAAATCGTGAATGAGCAAGTCGCGGTGACCGACTACCACCTCAAGGCCCAGGCCAAGCAGTTCTGGGACATGTTGTCGGTGTTGCAGGACATTCGCCAGGGCGTGCGCGATGCGCGCGACAAAGCGCGAGGCTGAGCCACACGCCGAGGCGGCAGGCCCGGGTTTTGCATGGCGTCATGACCATGGGGTATTCTTGCCCCTTGTTTCAACCAACCCTTCCCTTCAGTGGCCGATTCCCCCCCCAGTAGTGGGCCGCAGCGCAGCCTGCGGCATGTCGACAAACGCGGATTTCTGCAAAAACTCGCGGAGTTCATTCACCCCGGGCCTGACTCCAAGGACGAGCTGATCGAGACCTTGGCCGAGGCCGAGGACAACGACATCATCAACGCCGAGTCGAGGGTGATGCTGGAGGGCGTGATCCGCATCGCGGACATGAGCGCGGGTGATGTGATGGTGGCCGCTCCCCGCATGGATGTGCTCAACATCGATGCACCATACGACGAGTTGCTGCACATCGTCATCAACACGGCGCACTCGCGATTCCCGGTGTACGAAGGCGAGCGCGAGAACATCATCGGCATCCTGCTGGCCAAAGACCTGCTCAAGCTGCAGCGAGCGCCAGAGCTCAACATTCGTGCCCTGTTGCGCCCCGCCACCTTTGTGCCGGAAAGCAAGGGGCTGAACGATCTGCTGCGGGAGTTTCGCGGCAACCGCAACCACCTGGCCATCGTGATCGACGAATTCGGCCGCGTGGCCGGCCTGATCACCATCGAGGACGTGCTGGAAGAGATCGTTGGCGAGATCGAGGACGAATTTGACGTGGCCGAGGACGACGGCGACATCTTCGCCTTGGCCGACAAAACCTGGCGCGTCAGCGGCGACACGCCGGTTGAGCGCATCAACGAGTCGTTCGGCCTGAAGTTGCCCGAAGACGACTTTGACACCATCGGCGGCCTGATCGCCCACACCATGGGCCACGTGCCCAAGCGTGGCGAGGAGCACGACATCGATAACCTGCGTTTCGTGGTGCTTCACAGCAAGGGCGGTGCGGTGAAGTGGTTCAAGGTCATGCCGGTGCCCACCGAGACCTGAGCCGGTCGCCTGCCCCAGCCGCATGCGCAGCCTCTTCGACTCCCTGCACTCGCCATCGAGTTTTGACCCGATGAGCCGCCGACCTCCCGGTCGGCCCGCGCGACGAGGTGGCTTGGCGTGGTTTCTCCTCTGCCTTCTGATGGGCGGGCTTCAGGCTGTTTCCATCGCCTGGCCTTGGGCATCGGTCGGTCTGTGGGAGGCGGGTAAACCGTCGGGGGGGCTGCAGGTGCTGGCCCTGGCCGGCCTGGTGGTGGCCTTGCAGTTCTCCACCCGCGTGGGCCAAGGCATGTGGCGCGCCTGGGTGTTCGCCACCGCCTGGTTGGCTGGCACCTTCTGGTGGCTTTTCGTGTCGATGCACACCTACGGCGGCATGCCCGCGTGGCTGGCCGTTCTGGCTGTGCTGGCCCTGGCGGGCTTGCTGGCGTTGTACTACGCCTTGGGCATGGGGCTGCTGTGTGCCTGGGCGCCCCCATCCCGGGTGCGGCAGGCCTTGATGTTTGCTGCCCTCTGGACATTGGCCGAGCTGGCGCGCGGCCAATGGTTCACCGGTTTCCCATGGGGCGCAGTGGGCTATGCGCACGCGGACACGCTGGCGGGCTGGGCACCTTGGGTGGGTGTTTACGGCATGGGGGCCATCGCCGCCTTGCTGGCCTATGCGCTCGGGTCGTTGGTCACGGCGGCCTGGCGCTGGATGGCGGCGTGGTTGTTGTCGCCGGTGAGCCGGCCGCCTCGGCTTGGAGGCGGCACGCCCTCCGCGGCGCGCGGTGGTGGCCTTCCAGGTTTGTCCGTGCGAGCGCTGGGGTGGGCGGGCCTCTGGCTTGTGCCCCTGACCTTGCTGCTGTGGTCAATAGGGCCCGCCGAGGGTTGGCGGGCCTGGGGATACCGGGATTTGGTGTCGACCGGCGAACTGAAGGTCTGGCTGTTGCAGGGCAACATCCCGCAAGACCAGAAGTTCGAGCCGGGCACCGGCGTGAGCCAGGCGCTGTCTTGGTACCCGGCGCAGTGGCATGAGGCGGTGCGGGCCGCGCGCGAGGGGCGGGGCCCCCAACTGGTGGTGGCCCCTGAGACGGCCGTGCCGATGCTCCCGCAACAGTTGGGCGCTGACTTCTGGCGAAGCGCGCTCGCGCCATTGGCAGCAGAGGGCGCCTTGCCCGTGGGGGTGCTATTGGGTTTGCCCTTGGGCTCGGCGGCCGAGGGCTACACCAACTCGGCCTGGGGCTTGTCTGCCGAGGCTGCGCGCGAGGCGATGGCGGCCCCGGGGGGGATGCCCGGTCAATCGTCCTATCGCTACGACAAGCACCACTTGGTGCCGTTTGGCGAATTCGTGCCCCCGTTGTTCCGCTGGTTCACCGAGCTGATGAACATTCCGCTGGGCGACTTCAATCGGGGTGCCTTGCCGCAACCGGCCTGGGCGTGGGCGGGCCAGCGCATCTCGCCCAACATTTGTTACGAGGACTTGTTCGGCGAAGAGCTGGCGGCCCATTTTCAAGACCCGGCGAAGGCGCCCACGGTGCTGGCCAACCTGAGCAACATCGCGTGGTTTGGCAACACGGTGGCAATTGATCAGCACCTGCAGATCTCGCGCCTTCGCGCCATGGAGTTGGGCCGTCCGATGCTGCGGGCCACCAACACCGGGGCCACGGCCGTGATCGATGCCCGGGGGCGGGTGACGGCCCTGTGGCCGAGGCTGACGCAAGGTCGCCTGGAGGCTGCCGCCACGGGCATGACGGGCGCCACGCCGTATGCCCGTTGGGCGTCCCGCTGGGGGCTGATGCCGCTGGGGGTGGGGGCGGTGGTGTTGGCGTTCTTGGCGGCGTTTACCGCCGGATCTCTTCGGGCCAGGCGGCGTCACGGCCATTGATGTCGCGCGCGGTGTCGCGTGCATCGGGTGTCCACCCGATGCGGTGATGGGTCGGTCAACGATTCATCAGCGGCGCGTTACCCCTGTTCACCACAGAGCGTGAAGACTTCGGGGCTTGGTGCATGAGCACCTGCCAAGAGGACCCTTCATGTCGTTTTCTCTCCCCTACGACCACCCGGCCTTGGTGCTCGGGCATATCGTGCCGTCCCCCCTGCTGGCCCTGCTGGACAAGGTTCGATCCATACAGGGCCGAACCGATGCCGCCATGGAGCGCATGCATTCGTTGATGTCGATGCGGCGCAGCCTCTCCATGACCTTGAGCGAAATGATGTCGATGGGCATTGACGTCACCGCCCTGGAATCGCGCCTTGAGGAGTTGAACCACGCCATTGCACAAGCCGCGTCGGACTACATCTCCAAGCGGCTGGACAACGACGCGGCAATCCAGGTGGAGCGCGATCGCCTGCTGGAGATCGACTTGTCGGGCCTGTCGGAAAGCCCGCTGGACCTTTCCCAATGCCAGGTGGAGCGAAAGCCGCTGGCCAGTGACAGTGTTCAGATCGACATTCAGTACTTCAAGCACCTGGGCACGGAGGGCGCTGCAGGCGCGGTTCGCTCGCGTGTGGAGCAAATGGTGCGTGAGAACACGGCGGGGCAGCCCCAGCAGGCGTCCAAGCTGGCCGGTCAGGCGGGCGCGTTGGTGGCGCAGCAGCAAGACAGCCACGATCTGGTGGGCACACTGGTCATCACCGCCAACGCCACGCACCGGCAGGTGGCGATGCTGCAGCCGGTGAAGCTGGATTTGCAAAAGGCCATGGATGCGTGGAACGCCAGCTTCGCCAGTGCGGCGTTGCGGCTCAACCCGGCGGACCCGGTGGGCCTGATCAAGGTGGCGTCGCAGACGCGAGGCGACGCAGTGGACAAGAACCTGACCTTGCTGACTGGGGTGGCTTACGGCTCCAGTTTCGTGGGGATGATCCACCTCGTGCGCAGCAAGATGTCGCCATCGGGTCTGTCAGATGCCGAGATCGCCGCCATGGTGGAGCGCCTGCGTGTGGGGACGCTGATCAACAGCGAGTCTGGTGGCATCGGCACCGAGCAGTCGGTGCTGGACGAAGTGCGCCAGATGATCAGTGACCAGGGGTTCACGGCGCACGTGAGTATCTTGGTGAATGGTGCCTTGACCACCCCCGCGGCCAAGAATGTGGAGGCGCTGGTGGACAGGACCATCAAGGTTCCGCCGCGCATGCCCTTCGTGGGCGTGTTCCCGATGCCCGGGGAGACGTTTTCCCAGGGCGCCAGAGCCGGGCAGACGGTCGCCCAGGTGGAGGCCGGGAAAGTCTCGGGCTTGGTGTCGGCTTTGGGGTCGATGGACAAGGCGCACGATGCCGGCATCGACCTCAGCACCCTGTTCACCGCCTTTGACAACTACCTGAACGCGATCGCCAGTTCCGACTCGGTGGGCACGCCCATTGGCTTCTATGTGAAGCGCATCAATGCGGCCCAGATCGCGCGGGAGTGGCTGGAGGCGACGGAGGCGCGGCGACGGGCGACCGAGCCGCCCGTTGCGCAGACGGCGGCGGCTTCGCCAGGGGCGACGCCCAAAAAGTAGGGCTTCTGGTGCGTGTGACGGGCAGATGCTGTCGGCCAGCGACCGCCCCGTAAAATCAGTGGTTTGCGCGGCCCCGCGTCCGCGGGCGGCCGGATTTACCCGTTTGCCGATTGCCATCGGCCAGGCCCATGTTGACCTTCCAGCAAATCATTCTGAAACTGCAGTCCTACTGGGACGCCCAGGGCTGCGCGCTGCTGCAGCCCTACGACATGGAGGTGGGCGCCGGCACCAGCCACACCGCCACCTTTCTGCGCGCCATCGGCCCCGAGCCGTGGAAAGCGGCTTACGTGCAGCCCAGCCGCCGCCCCAAGGACGGCCGCTACGGCGAAAACCCCAACCGCCTGCAGCACTACTACCAGTATCAGGTGGTGCTCAAGCCCGCGCCGGCCAACATCCTGGAGCTGTACCTGGGCAGCCTGGAGGCCCTGGGTTTTGACCTGAAGAAGAACGACATCCGCTTCGTGGAAGACGACTGGGAGAACCCCACGCTGGGCGCCTGGGGCCTGGGCTGGGAGGTTTGGCTCAACGGCATGGAGGTGACGCAGTTCACCTACTTCCAGCAGGTGGGCGGCATTGACTGCAAGCCCGCCACCGGCGAGATCACCTATGGCCTGGAGCGCCTGGCCATGTACCTGCAGGGCGTGGACAACGTCTACAACCTCAAGTGGACCGAGACCATGAGCTATGGCGACGTCTACCTGCAAAACGAAAAAGAGCAGTCGGCCTACAACTTCGAGCACTCCGACGCCGATTTCCTGTTCACCGCGTTCAACGCCCACGAGAAGCAAGCCAAGCACCTGATGGAGCAGCAACTGGCGCTGCCGGCCTATGAGCAGGTGCTCAAGTGCGCACACAGCTTCAACCTGCTGGACGCGCGTGGCGCGATCTCGGTCACCGAGCGCGCCGCCTACATCGGCCGCATCCGCAACCTGGCCCGCAGCGTGGCGCAAAGCTACTACGAGAGCCGCGAGCGCCTGGGCTTCCCCATGGCGCCCCGCGAATGGGTTGAGCAGATCGCCAAGAAAGCCGCCTGAGCCGAGACGCACCACATGACCGCACAGAACCTGCTCGTTGAATTGTTCGTTGAAGAACTCCCGCCCAAGGCGCTGAAGAAGCTGGGCGATGCCTTTGCCGGCGTGCTGGCCCAGTCGCTGAAAGACCAGGGCCTGGCGTCCGCCGATGCCACGGTCACGCCGTTTGCGTCGCCGCGCCGCCTGGGCGTGCACGTCACCGGCGTGCTGGCCCAGGCCGCCGACAAGCCCGTGTCGCAAAAGCTCATGCCCGTGACCGTGGGCCTGGGGGCCGATGGCCAGCCCACGCCGGCCCTGCTCAAGCGCCTGGCCGCCCTGGGTGCCGATGCCAGCGCCGTGGCCGGCCTGCGCCGCGCTCCCGATGGCAAGGCCGAGGCGCTGTTCTACGACAGCATCGCCCCAGGCGTGGCCCTGGCCGCCGGCCTGCAGAAGGCGCTGGACGAGGCCATCGCCCGCCTGCCCATTCCGAAGGTCATGACCTACCAGCTCGAATCCGGCTGCGACCTGCCGGGCTGGAGCAGCGTGCAATTCGTGCGCCCAGCCCACGGCCTGGTGGCGTTGCACGGCGCCGCCGTGGTGCCGGTGACGGCGCTGGGCCTGGTGGCGGGCAACAGCACGCACGGCCACCGCTTCGAGGCCGCCGTGGACCCGGTGGTCATCGCCCACGCCGACGCCTACGCCGAGACCCTGGCGCGTGAAGGCGCCGTGCTGGCCGCCTTCAATGACCGCCGCTTCGCCATCGTGCAGCAGCTCGCCCAGGCCGCCGAGAAGCTCGGCCCGGGCTACGAAGTGCTGATGGACGAGGCCCTGCTGGACGAGGTGACGGCCCTGGTCGAGCGCCCCAATGTGCTCACCTGCGCTTTCGAAGAGCAGTTCCTGGCCGTGCCGCAGGAATGCCTGATTCTCACGATGAAGGCCAACCAGAAGTACTTCCCGCTGGTGGACACCCACGGCAAGCTCACCAACCGCTTCCTGGTGGTGAGCAACATCAGCCCGGCGGACGCCAGCGCCGTGATCGGCGGCAACGAGCGCGTGGTGCGCCCGCGCCTGGCCGACGCCAAGTTCTTCTTTGACCAAGACCGCAAGAAGACGCTGGAGAGCCGCGTTGAGGGCCTGGCCAAGGTGGTCTATCACAACAAGCTGGGCACGCAGGGCGAGCGCATGGAGCGCGTGCGCGCCATTGCCCGCGCCATCGCGCAACAACTGGGCAACGCTGCGCTGGTGGCCCAGGCCGACACGGCCGCCCGCCTGGCCAAGACCGACCTGCTCACCGACATGGTGGGCGAGTTCCCCGAACTGCAGGGCATCATGGGCGGCTACTACGCCCGCCACGACGGCCTGGGCGAAGACATCGCCATCGCCATTGAAGACCACTACAAGCCCCGCTTCGCCGGCGACGAGTTGCCGCGCAACGCCACGGGCACGGTGGTGGCGCTGGCCGACAAGCTGGAAACGCTGGTGGGCATGTTCGGCATTGGCAACCTGCCCAGCGGCGACAAAGACCCGTTTGCCCTGCGCCGCCACGCCCTGGGCGTGGTGCGCATGCTGATCGAGAAAGACTTGCCGCTGGACCTGGACGCGCTGCTGTCGGGCGCTGTGCCGGCCTTCGGTGCGCTCATTCAGGACGCCACGCCCGCCCTGGCCGACTTCATCTACGACCGCCTGGCCGGCAGCCTGCGCGAGCAGGGCTACACCGCCCAAGAGGTAGACGCTGTGCTGGCGCTGCGCCCGCAGCGCCTGGGCGACAGTGGCCAAGCGCCTGCTGGCGGTGCGCGCCTTTGCCGCACTGCCCGAGGCCGAGGCCCTGGCCGCGGCCAACAAGCGCATTGGCAACATCCTGAAGAAGGCCGAAGGCGAGGGTGCCGGTGTGCTGCCCGAGCTGCTGCAAGAGCCGGCCGAGCGCGCGCTGTTTGACCTGCTGGGCCCCATCGTGGACCAGTCGGCCAGCAGCTTCGCCGCCGGCGACTACACCGCCTCGCTGCAGATCCTGGCCGCGCTGCGCGGGCCGGTGGACGCCTTCTTCGACGGCGTGATGGTCAATGCCGACGACGCGGCGCTGAAGGCCAACCGCCTGGCGCTGCTGCGCCACCTGCACGGCGCCATGAACCGCGTGGCCGATCTGTCGCGCCTGGCGGCCTGATCGCCACTCCCCCGGCCCCTCAACGGAGCGCTGCGATGAAACTGCTCATCCTCGACCGCGATGGCACCCTCAACCGCAGCCGCGACGACAAGGTGGCCTCGCCGGACGAGTGGGAGCCGCTGCCCGGCGCGCTGGAGGCGGTGGCCCGCCTGAACCACGGGGGCTGGCGGGTGGTGCTGGCCACCAACCAGTCGGGCATTGGCCGGGGGCTGTTCGACATGGCCTCGCTCAACGCCATTCACGTTCGCATGCACCGCCAGTTGGCGGCGGTGGGTGCGCGCGTGGAGGCCGTGTTCTTCTGCCCCCATGCGCCTGAGGAGGTCTGCGATTGCCGCAAGCCCGCCCCGGGCCTGTTCCGCCAGATCGGCACGCGCTTTGGCGTGCCCCTGGCCGAGGTGCCGGCCGCCGGCAACGCCCTGCGCCACGTGCAGGCCGCGGCCGCCGCCGGCTGCCCCACCCATTTGCTGCTCACCGGCCAGTCGGAAGCCTTGCGCGAGACCGCTGGTGAGCTGTGGCCCCAGTTGCCGGCCGGCACCCGTGTGCACAGCGACCTGGCCGAGTTCGCCGACTGGCTGCTGGCCCAACCTCTTTCCCCCAAACCCGCTCCATGATCGTCGTCCACGCCCTGCGTTCCATCCTGCACCTGCTGTTCATGGCGGTGACCGTCGTGCCCTGGGCACTCGCCGTGCTGATCGCCGCGCCCTTTCTCAACAGCCACCAGATTTACTGGATGTGCGCGGGCTGGCTGCGCCTGGCGGTGAAGGGCGGCGAGCTGATTCTGGGCATTCGCAACCACGTGATTGGCTTCGAGAACCTGCCGGTGGGCAGCACGGCGCCGGCCATTCTGCTGGTGAAGCACCAGTCCACCTGGGAAACGTTTTGCATGCCCACGCTGATGCCGCACCCGCTGGCCTACGTGTTCAAGAAGGAGCTGCTCTACGTGCCGTTCTTCGGCTGGGCCATGGCCAAGATGGACATGATCCATATTGACCGCAGCAAGCGCGCCCAGGCCTTCAACAAGGTGGTGCAGCAAGGCCAGCGCCTGCTGGACCAGGGCACCTGGGTGATCATGTTCCCCGAGGGCACGCGCATCGCGCGCGGCCACAAGGGGCAGTACAAGTCGGGCGGCACCCGCCTGGCCGTGGCCACCGGTGCACCGGTGATTCCCATTGCCGTCACCTCGGCCAAGTGCTGGCCGCGCAAGGCCCTCATCAAGCGGCCGGGCACGGTGGAGTTTTCGATCGGCAAGCCGATTCCCAGCCAGGGGCGCGATGCCGATGAGTTGATGCGCGAGGTCGAGGACTGGATCGAGGCCGAAATGCGCCGCCTGGACCCCGACGCCTACCGCGCCAAGGCTTGAGGGCGCGCATGCAGCGCTTCGTGCAGCTCGCGCTTGATTTCCTCACCGGGCCGGATCCGCTGCCGGCGCCGCGGCGAGCGCCCGAGCCAGCCGCGCCGGCGCCATCGGCCGAGCCCGCGCTGCCGCTGCACGCCGTGTTTCAACCCGCCACCTGGCACCACCCGCGCGCCAACCGCAGCGTGCGCCTGGGGGCTTGCGAGGTGGCCTACGAATTTCGGCGCGGCAAGCGCCGCACCATTGGCCTGTCGGTGAGCCCCGAGGGGCTGGTGGTGAGCGCGCCGCGCTGGACCCCGCTGGGCGAGGTGGATGCCCTGCTGGTGCAGAAGGCCGACTGGGTGCTGGAGAAGCTGCAGCGCGCGCGCGAGCGCGCGGGCGAAATGGCGCGGGCCCGCGTGGTCTGGGCCGATGGCGTCGAGTTTGATCTGCTGGGCGAGCGCGTGCGCCTGGTGCTCGACCCCACCCGTGGCCTGGGGCCGCGCAGCGTGGGCTTTGACCCTGCCACCGACGGCCAACTGGCCACCTTGCGCCTGGGCCTGCCGGCCCACGCCAGCGAGTCGCAGATTCGCGATGCCGCCCAGGCCTGGCTCATGAAGCGGGCCACGGCGGTGTTCACCGAGCGCCTGCACCTGTTCGCCCCGCAACTGGGCGTGCAGTGGTCGCGCCTGCGCCTGTCCAGCGCCGGCACGCGCTGGGGCAGCGCCAGCGCTGACGGCACCATCCGCCTGAACTGGCGGCTGGTGTTCCTGTCGATGGACATGGTGGACTACGTGGTGGTGCACGAGCTCAGCCACTTGCGCCACATGGACCACAGCCCGCAGTTCTGGGACGTGGTGGCCAGCGTCATGCCCGACCACCAGCAGCGCCGCCACGCGCTCAAGCACGCGGCCCTGCCGCTGGACGACTGAGCCGCCTCAGGTGCTGGGGCTGAAGCGCCAGACGCCTTGCGCGTCGCGCTCGCGGCGCAGCGCGCCCTGGTGCCACAGGCGGTTGAGGTGGGCCACGGCCTCGCCCATGGCGAAGGTCATCTGGTGCAGGTCCAGCGGGCGGCGGAACATCACCGGCACGATGTCGGCGCCGCTGCAGGGCTTCTGGGCGCAGGCTTCCATCACCTCGGCCAGGCGGTCGGCGTGGTGCTGGTGCAATTGGTCCAGCCGCTCGTGCAGGCCCGTGAATGGCCGGCCGTGCGAGGGCAGCACCAGGGTGTCGGCCGGCAAGGGGCGGAATTTCTCCAGCGAATCGAGGAAGAGGGTGAGCGAATCGGCCTCGGGCTCTTGCTCGTACACGCTCACGTTGGTGGAGATGCGCGGCAGCACCATGTCGCCGCTGATGAGCACGCCCAGCGCCTCGCAGTGCAGGGCCATGTGCTCGGGCGCGTGGCCGTAGCCGCTGATGCAGCGCCAGTCGTGGCCGCCGATGCGCACCCGCAGGCCGTCGATGAGGCGGCGGTAGCGGCGCGGCACGGCGGGCACCAGGTCGGGGTAGTAGCTGGCGCGGGCGCGCACCTTGGCCTGGGCCTCGGGGTCGGTGAGGCCGTGGCTGGCGAAGTGGTCGGCCGCGGCCTCGCCGCCGAAGCCGGTGGTGCTCTGGCTGGCGATGCGGGCGGTGGCGTGGTCGGTGGCGCTGATCCACAGCCGGCACTCGTGCTCGGGTGTGCTCCAGCGTTCGCACAGCCAGTGCGCCAGGCCGATGTGGTCGGGGTGCATGTGCGTGACGATCACGCGCAGGATGGGCAGGCCTTCCAGTTCGTGCGCGAACACCGATTCCCATTGCGCCTTGGCCTCGTCGCGCGTGATGCAGCAGTCCACCACCGTCCAGCCGGCGCGGCCGTCGATCTCGTCGCGCAGAAGCCAGAGGTTGATGTGGTCCAGCGCGAAGGGCAGTGACATGCGGATCCACTTCACGCCGGGGGCCACCGGCAGGCAGCGGCCTTGTTCGGGCAGGGACGACTGCAACGGGTAGTGGAGGCGGGCTTCGAGGTCGGCGGAGGCGGTCATGCGGCGGGGGATTGATTTAAGATGCCGGGCCTGTTTGACGTTAACGTCAACGTCAAGGCGGCGGGTGATCGGCCCATTCTAGGGACGGCCCCTGCGCCCCGCTGTCTGCCACGCAACACCCGAGAAGCCCCGCCCATGGCGACGAACCCCACTTACACCATCAGCGACCTGGCGCAAGAGTTTGACCTGACCACCCGCGCCATCCGCTTCTACGAGGACATGGGCCTGCTGCAGCCGCAGCGCGAAGGGCCCGGCGGGCGCAACCGGGTGTACAGCGCGCGCGACCGCACCCGCCTGAAGCTCACGCTGCGCGCCAAGCGCCTGGGCCTGTCGCTGACCGAGGCCAAGGACATCATCGACATGTACGACAGCCCGCGTGACACCGGGCCGCAGTTGCGCAAGTTCCTGGCGGTGCTGGCCGAGCACCGCCGCCAGCTCGAAGAGCAGATGGCCGACATCGTGGCCACGCTCGACGAGGTGAAGGTGCACGAGAAAGAGGCGCGCTCGCTGCTCGCCAAGGCCGACAGGAAGGCCTGAGGCCGGTCGCCTCAGGTGTCGTCGGGCCAGATGGCCTGGCCCTGGCTGGCGTCGTGGATGCGGGCCTTCAGCGCGGCGGCCTGGCCTTCGGGCAGTTGCAGGGTCACGTCCACCCCTTCGCCGTGCGACACGTCCAGCAACTGGGCGCTGTGCGCCGGCAACTCGCGCCGCAGCCAGCCCTCCAGCGCATAAGGCACGGTGCAGCGCAGGGTGGTGAGGCGCACCACCGGCACTTTCACCGCGTGCAACAAGGCCTGCGCCACCGAATCGGTGTAGGCGCGCACCAGGCCGCCGGCGCCCAGCGGCGTGCCGCCGTAATAACGCACCACCGTGCCCAGCACGCCGTCCAGGTCTTGGTGGCGCAGCACCTCCAGCATGGGCCGCCCGGCGGTGCCGCCGGGCTCGCCGTCGTCGTTGGCGGCCGAATGGCCACCGGCCATCAGGGCCCAGCACACGTGCGTGGCGGTGGGGTGTTCCTGCCACAGCGCCGCCACCCGGGCCAGTGCCGCGGCCCGGTCGGGCACCGGCTCCACACAGCCGATGAAGCGGCTCTTCTTGATGGTCAGGTCGCTGTGAACCGGGGATTGCAGGGAAAACGGCATGGCGCGGGGAGCATAGCGCGGGTGACAATTGGGTTTTGACGTTTACGTAAACGTCAACTTAGAATCCACCGGTTAACCGAGTCACCCATGACCCAGCCCACCTTCCTTCCCCGAACCCCCGATTTCGAGCAGCGCGTGCGCGACAGCTTTGCGCGCCAGGGCGTCATGGGCACGCTGGGCGCGCAGTTGCTGCGCGTGGAGCCCGGGGTGGTGGAGATTGGCCTGGACTGGGCCCCCGGCCTGACCCAGCAGCACGGCTTTCTGCACGCGGGCGTGGTGTCCACCGCGCTCGACTCGGCCTGCGGCTACGCGGGTTTCTCGCTCATGGCGGCCGACGCCGCCGTGCTCACCATCGAATTCAAGATCAACCTGCTCGCACCGGCCAAGGGCCAGCGCTTTCGGATGGTGGGCACGGTGCTCAAGCCCGGGCGCACCATCACCGTGGCCGAGGGCCAGGCGTTTGCCATCGACAACGGGCAGGAAAAACTCATTGCCACCATGGGTTGCACGCTCATGGCGGTGACCGGCCGCGACACCATCCAGGGCTGACGCCCGTTCCACCCACTCACTGGAGACACCATGATCAACCTGCCTGGCATCAACTTCAACCTCGGCGAAGACGTCGACGCCCTGCGCGAGGCCGTGCGCGCTTTTGCCGAGGCCGAGATCGCGCCCCGCGCCGCCCAGATCGACAAGGACAACCTGTTCCCCGCCGACCTGTGGCGCAAGCTGGGCGACCTGGGCGTGCACGGCCTGACGGTGCCCGAGGAAGACGGCGGCGTGAACATGGGCTACGTGGCCCACATGGTGGCCATGGAAGAGATCAGCCGCGCCAGCGCCTCGGTGGGCCTGAGCTACGGCGCGCACAGCAACCTGTGCATCAACCAGATCAAGCGCAACGGCACCAAGGAGCAGAAGGCCAGGTACCTGCCCAAGCTGATCAGCGGCGAGCACGTGGGTGCGCTGGCCATGAGCGAGCCCGGTGCCGGCTCTGACGTGGTGAGCATGAAGCTGCGCGCCGACAAGAAGGGCGACCGCTACGTGCTCAACGGCAGCAAGATGTGGATCACCAACGGCGGCGACGCCGACACCCTGGTGGTCTACGCCAAGACCGAGCCCGAGATGGGCGCGCGCGGCATGACGGCCTTCATCATCGAGAAGGGCTTCAAGGGCTTCACCAAGGGCGAGCACCTGGACAAGCTGGGCATGCGCGGCAGCAACACCTACCCGCTGTTCTTTGATGACTGCGAAGTGCCGGCCGAGAACGTGCTGGGCGGCGAGGGCAATGGCGCCAAGGTGCTGATGAGCGGCCTCGATTACGAGCGCGTGGTGCTCTCGGGTGGCCCGCTGGGCATCATGGCCGCGTGCATGGACGTGGTGGTGCCCTTCGTGCACGAGCGCAAGCAGTTCGGCCAGGCCATTGGCGAGTTCCAGCTCATGCAGGGCAAGATCGCCGACATGTATTCCACCTTCCAGGCCTGCCGCGCCTACGGCTACGCCGTGGCTCAGGCTTGCGACCGTGGCGAGCACAGCCGCACCCTGCGCAAGGACGCGGCCGGCGTGATTCTGTACACCGCCGAGAAAGCCACCTGGATGGCCGGCGAGGCCATTCAGGCGCTGGGCGGCGTGGGCTACACCAACGAATACCCCACCGGCCGCCTGTGGCGCGACGCCAAGCTGTACGAGATCGGTGCGGGCACCAGCGAGATTCGCCGCATGCTGATCGGCCGCGAGCTGTTCGCCGAGACGGCCTGATCGGCCCGGGTGCGCGCGTCGCTGACAATTGCCCCATGAGCTCACAACTGCAAGACCTGTTCGACCACAACCGCGCCTGGGCGGCCCAGATGGTCCATGAGAAGCCCACCTTCTTCACCGACCTGCTGGCCCAGCAGAGCCCGAAGTACATGTGGATCGGCTGCTCCGACAGCCGCGTGCCCGCCAACCAGATCACCGGCCTGGCCCCCGGCGAGGTGTTCGTGCACCGCAACGTGGCCAACGTGGTGGTGCCCACCGACCTGAACTGCCTGTCCACCATCCAATACGCGGTGGACATGCTCAAGGTTGAGCACCTGATGGTGGTGGGCCACTACGGCTGCGGTGGCGTGCTGGCCGCGCTGCAAGACGCCCGCGTGGGCCTGGCCGACAACTGGTTGCGCCACATCAAGGACGTGCGCGACCGCCACCACACGCTGCTGGAGTCGCTGCCGGCCGATCAGCGCCACGATGCGCTGTGCGAGCTCAACGTGATTGAGCAGGTCGTCAACGTGGTGCAGACCACGGTGGTGCAAGACGCCTGGGCGCGCGGCCAGAAGCTGGCCCTGCACGCCTGGGTGTACGGCCTGAAAGACGGCCTGCTGCACGACCTGCTGCTCACGGTGGATGCCAACAACGGGCTGGAGTCGCTCTACCGCGCGGCCGTGGCGGGGGTGACCGCCCGGCGCCCGGCCTGAGCGGCCCGGCCCCATTGCCGGCCTGGCCATGTTCGCGCAACGCCTGGACTCCCCACTGGCGCCCGACATCGCCCAGGCCATGATGGATGGCTTCAACCGGCACTACCGCCTGTTCCGCACCGAGTCGGCGCGGGCCAAGCACCGGTTTGAAACCCGCGACTGGGTGGCGCAGCAACGTGCCCAGCGCGAGCGCATCGAGTTTTACGACCTGCGCGTGCGCGAGTGCGTGCGCCGGCTCACCAAGGAATTCCAGGCCGACCAGCAGCCCATGGCGGTGTGGGAGCAGATCAAGCTGCACTACATCGGCCTGCTGGTGAACCACCACCAGCCCGAGCTGGCCGAGACCTTCTTCAACTCGGTCACCACCAAGATCCTGAAGCGGGCCTACTTCCAGAACGACTTCATCTTCGTGCGCCCCGCGGTCTCCACCGAGTACATCGAAAACGATGGCCCGGGTGGGGTGCCCACTTACCGCTGCTACTACCCCACGCCCGACACCTTGCAGGACGAGGTGCAGCGCCTGATCGCCGACTTCGGCCTCACCGTGCCCTTTGCCGACCTGGCCCGCGACGCGGCGCTGGTGCTGGCCGCGTGGCGGCGGCAGTTCAGCTTTGCGCGGCTGCGCGCGAACTGCCAGATACAGGTGCTCAGTGGCCTGTTCTTTCGCAACAAGGCGGCCTACGTGGTGGGAAAGGTGATCAACGGTTTTCAAGAGCTGCCGTTTGCGCTGCCCATCCTGCACGACCGCGAGGGCCGGCTGGTGGTGGACGCGGTGCTCATGGGCGAGGACGACCTGCTCATTCTGTTCAGCTTCGCGCGGGCCTACTTCATGGTGGACATGGAGATTCCCAGCGCCTACGTGCAGTTTCTGCGCGGGCTCATGCCGCGCAAGCCGCGCGCCGAGTTCTACAACGCGCTGGGCCTGGCCAAGCAGGGCAAGACGCTGTTCTACCGCGACTTTCTCTCGCACATGCGCCACAGCAGCGACCGCTTCTGCCTGGCGCCGGGCATCAAGGGGCTGGTGATGCTGGTGTTTCACCTGCCCTCGTTCCCCTTTGTGTTCAAGGTCATCAAAGACCGCTTCCCCGCGCCCAAAGACACCACGCGCGAACAGGTGCGCGCCAAGTACCAACTGGTGAAACAGCACGACCGCGTGGGCCGCATGGCCGAGACGCTGGAGTTCTCCGAGGTGGGCTTTCCCCGCGCGCGCTTCACCGATGAGCTGATCGCCGAGCTGCTGGCCCACGCGCCCAGCCAGGTCGAGATCAGTGACCGCGATGGCGACGGCACCACCGAGGTGGTGCTCAAGCACGTGTACATCGAGCGGCGCATGATTCCGCTGAACCTCTACCTGCAAGAGCTGCTGGAGGCGCTGCAGGCCCACCCGCATGACGAGGCGGCGCGCGCCCAGATCGACCGCGTGGTGGCCGACTACGGGCAGGCCATCAAAGACCTGGTCTCGGCCAACATCTTTCCCGGCGACATGCTGTGGAAGAACTTCGGCATCACCCGCCACGGCAAGGTGGTGTTCTACGACTACGACGAGATCGAGTACCTCACCGACTGCCACTTCCGCCGCGTGCCCCCGCCGCGCAGCGAAGAAGACGAGCTCTCGGGCGAGGTCTGGTACCCCGTGGCCCGCCACGACGTGTTCCCCGAGACCTTCGGGCCCTTCCTGCTGGGCCACCCGGTGGTGCGCGAGGCCTTCATGCGCCACCACGCCGACCTGCTGGACGTGGATTTCTGGCAGGCCCAACAGGCGCGCATTCGCGCCGGCCATGTGCACGACGTGTTCCCCTACGAGCGCCAGCGGCGGTTGCACGCCGCCACGGCGCCCGCCACCTGATCCTTTACTCAACCCCTTTTCACCGCTTCATCTAGGAGACTGTTCATGAGCGATTCCATCGTCATCCTCGGCGCCGCCCGCACCCCCATGGGGGCTTTCCAGGGCGACTTCGCCGCTTTGTCTGCCCACGACCTGGGCGGTGTGGCCATCAAGGCCGCCGTCGAGCGCAGCGGCGTGAAGCCGGCCGACGTGAACGAGGTGCTGTTCGGCAACTGCCTGATGGCCGGCCAGGGCCAGGCACCGGCCCGCC
>FWPV01006530.1_pt1 | contig 22138 bp, 21 predicted proteins | sample 2228371 | NCBI WGS metagenome assembly FWPV01 (sample SAMEA103939776, study PRJEB20133) | metagenome | reverse complement strand
AGTATCTGAAGTTTTTTTTCCCGCCTGCTCATATAGGTATTTTGCGGCAGATAAAAAGGGTCTTTGACCCGGCAAATATAATGAACAAAGGCAAAATATTCTGAAATTTTTTTCTCCCTCAAAAAAAACAGCTATTTTGACTATGGTCAAAGCATTTAATCAGACTAAGTCATAGAATGTAATCATAATCTTAAAAAAAGGAGCGTTCCATGAAGAGAAAAATTATAGAAATTGATGAAGAAAAATGTACAGGTTGTGGTTTGTGTATTGTTTCATGTGCAGAAGGTGCATTGAAGATTGTAGACGGAAAAGCCAGACTGGTATCAGAAAAATATTGTGATGGGCTTGGTGCCTGTCTTGGTGAATGTCCGGAAGGTGCCTTGCATATTGTTGAAAGGGAGGCTGAGGAGTTTGATGAGCATGCGGTAGAAGAACATTTGAAAACAGAAAAAAACAAAGTTGAATCACTACCCTGTGGTTGTCCCGGTTCTTCCGTTAGAAGTTTTGAGCCCTGTCCTGTTCCTGAGAGAGATATGGATGAGGCTGTTGAAATAAAAAGCGAGCTTACTCACTGGCCTGTGCAGCTGACGCTTGTTCCACCTAATGCATCCTTTTTTCAGGGAAAAGAGCTGGTTGTTGCTGCCCACTGTACCCCTGTTGCATATCCCAACTTTCACAGGGATTTTCTGAAAAACCGTGCTGTGGTGATTGCCTGTCCCAAACTTGATAACTATAATGCCCATCTTGAAAAACTAATTGCCATTTTTAAATCATCTGATATCAGAAAGGTTACCATTGCACATATGGAGGTGCCCTGCTGTTTTGGTTTAAGCCATATGGTAAAAACTGCTGTTGAGATGGCTGGTGTCAAAATTCCAGTAGATGATGTTACAATAGGTGTTAAGGGCGATATTCTTTAAGGGGAGGCAAATATGGCAAAATGTCCAGGTCAGGATACTCAGTTCTGGAAATATGATGCGATATACGATATAAAATGTCCTCAGTGTGGTGGTGAGGTGGAGTTCTATAAAGATGAGGTGACCCATCGCTGTAAAAACTGTGGTGCTACCGTATTGAACGAAAAGATGGATCTCGCCTGTCTCAAATGGTGTCCCCATGCGGAGCAGTGTGTGGGACCTGAACGGTATAAGGCGGTTTTACAGGAAAAGGAACTGGAGGAAAGAAGGAAGGCGGACTTTGAAAAACTGCTGTCCCTTATTTCCGAAAAAGAGCTTGATGTGAGGAAGGTGTTCAAAGAGCTTTTTTATAAAAACAAAGACATGACCAAACTGTTTGATACAAACGAGCTTTTCTATCTGAAAGAAAAGGATGAAGAGCTTTTCAACAGGTGTATAGAATACTATAAAAAATTTATTTCGGAAAAATAAAGGTGTGGGGATTTTTATGTCCCCACATCTTTATTTTATCAGTTTAGCGGGATGTGGTTTATTATTTTCTTTATTATATCTTTTGCCATATCGGGCAGTTCAGGCTTGAATATGGAATATTCCTCCTGTTCGGAATGAGATGCCTTCCACACAATATTGCCTGTTGTAGCGTCTATCATTTTGACGGTTAAGCTTACCTCTGCCGCTTTTACGTCCAGAATTTTGGTGTATCCGTATTTCCCTGCATCAACAACGAATAATGCCTGAGCGTCATAGGCGGTGCCGATTTTTTGGGCTAACTCTGGATCTGAGATGTTAAGCGTCCTTAATTTAGAGATGTAATTTAAAAGATCATTCTGTAGCTCCTGATTTCGCGAAAGAGTCGCCTGAGCGTCTGATGGTTCTATCACACGGTCAAATTTTTTGGTTTTTACAAGTTCGTCATACATAATTTTTGCAATCTTGTCAGCGTCAAAATCGACGCCTTCCGGCATTTTTATGGAAGGTAAAATAACAACAGACCTCGGTTTAAAGTTTTTTGCAGAAGGGGCAGCTTCGTTAAAGTTGATGGAGGAGCAAGAAAAAATAAATAAGGAAATGATAGTTAAAAACAAAAGATTTTTAATCTGTCCCATAGTTAAACCTCCTTCGGTTTTCTCTTAGTGATTTTAGCACTAATTTTTTATTTTTAAAGTGTTAAAAATTACATCGGCTAAACTTTTTGGTAACGTTGCAAAAACCTTGTAACCTGCCTCAGAAGTTTCGATTTTTTTTAGATTGCCCTGTTTTTTTATTGTGTCAATGAGCCTTGTGTGTGTAAAGGGAATAGAAACAGTTGTTTCGACCCAGTCTGCCTCTATAACGCCTCTTACAGCATTGACAAGGTTTTCAAGCCCTTTCTTTTCTTTTGCAGAAACAAAGACAACGTTTTTTTCAGGAAACTTTTCAAGTTTTAGAAACGTAATCTTCTCTTCAGGAACGGCGTCTATTTTGTTAAAGGTAAGAATGGTCGGCTGTGTTGCCCCTATCTGAAGAAGTATTTTTTTTACTTCTGAATACTGTTTTTCCCAGTTTTCAGAACTTATATCAACAACGTGCAGTAGCATATCGGCTTCAACCGCCTCTTCCAGCGTGGATTTAAAAGCCTCAATCAGCAACACAGGTAATCTTTTTATAAAGCCGACCGTATCGGTAAATAAAATCTCTCTTCCTTCAGGGAATACAAGTTTTCTTGTTGTCGGATCAAGAGTGGCAAAAAGCTTATTTTCTGTTAGCACATCTGCCTTTGTAAGAACATTGAGGAGTGTTGATTTTCCGGCATTTGTATAACCTACCAGGGCAACCACAGGTGTTTCTGTCTTTTTTCGGAGTACTCTGTGACTTTTTCTGGTAGCAGCAATCTTTTCCAGTCGTTCTTTAATCTTTGTGATCCTATCCCGTATCTTTCTTCTGTCAACCTCAAGCTTTGTCTCACCGGGACCTCTTGTACCAATACCACCTCCCAGTCTTGACATGACAAAACCTTTACCTTTCAACCGTGGCAGCATGTAGTTTAGCTGTGCAAGTTCTACCTGAAGTTTGCCTTCATGGGTTTTTGCCCTTGTTGCGAAGATATCAAGAATTAAACCTGTCCTGTCTACAAGCTTTTTTTCAAAAAACTCTTCCAGATTTCTTTGTTGTGCTGGTGTAAGTTCTGCATCAAAGATTATAAGGTCACAATCTGTTGCCTTTTCCTTTATCTCCTCTGCTTTGCCTTTTCCTATAAAAAGACTGGGATTACATTCCCTGAGTTCCACAAAGATTTTACCCGCAACCTCTCCACCCGCAGTACAGGTAAGGTGTTCTAACTCCTCTAAGGAACTGACCGCATCAGTTCTGGTGTCTGTGCGGGTTTTAATGCCAACTAAAAACGCCTTTTCAACTTCTTTTAACAGGTTGTTTCTCCGTTGACGTTTTTATGACAAAATCTTTTGACAACAATATGGATTTTAAGGCATGTTTATAGATCAACTGTAGAGAATTGTCAGTCATTAAAAGGATGCAAAAAGGGTCAAAACCTTTGATAACACCGGTAATTGTTTCGTCATTGATAGTCTTAACCGTCACGACAGTGTTATCCCTGCGCAACTGATTTAGCACAAGTTCTTGTGTACTCATGGTGAAGCCTCCCCCCAAAATAAAGTTTATTAAAATGATAAAAATAAGTTAATTTTTATGCAAGAATAATTTTACCTCACGGAAAAAATTTTCAAAATTATTCCCTGTCATAGGGATGAACAGGCTGTTTTTTTCTTTTTTGAACCAGATAATCTGCCTTTTTGCATAAGCCCTTGTACTTTTTATCGTTTCATTTATAGCTTCCTCTATATTTAGTAATCCGTCAATGACCATCAAAGCCTCTTTGTAACCTATGCTTTTAAGTGGTTTTATATTTCTTTCGTAACCCAGTTCAAGCACAGTTTTTACTTCTTCAATGATCCCCCCGCTAAAAATGTTTATAGTCCTTTTCTCAATCCTTTTTAATAACTCTTCTCTGGAAAAATGGGGAATGAATATTTTAAAATCAAAGATGCTGTTTCTGAAGCTGTACTCCTGTTGCACATCACTTAATCTTTTTCCCGTTGCATGAAAAAACTCAAGGGCTCTGGTAATCCTTATTCTGTCCCTCGGGTGAATTTTGGCTGCTGCTTTTGGGTCAACAAGGGTTAATTGTTTGTATAACTGTTCCAGCCCATCTTTTTCTATTTTTTTTTCCAGAATTTTTCGTTCTCTTTTTATCTTTTCTTCGTCCTGAAGAAACAGGTCGTATAGAAAACATCTGATATACAAGCCTGTCCCGCCAACCATTATGGGAATTTTGCCCCTTTCATTTATTTCTGTTACAGCTTTTCTTGCAAGTTCTTTGAAGGTAAAGGCGTTAAACTCCTCATCGGGATTTATGATGTCAATAAGGTGATGGGGAATCAGTTTTCTTATTTCTTTTGATGGTTTTGCAGAGCCAATGTCAAAATATTTATAAACCTGCACGGAATCGGCATTTATTATCTCTCCCTTAATTTCGGTGGCAAGCTGAAAGGCTATCTCAGATTTAGATGAAGCTGTGGGACCTGCAATTATTATTACTTTAATCTTTTCTTCCAAAGCGTTTCTCCAGTTCTTCCATGGTGATTTCAACAATAAAGTTTCTGCCGTGGGGACAATAGGGTTTGTTGTAATTCACCGCTTCCGTGAGCAGGTTGTTAATCTCGTCCGCAGTGAGGGGGTCACTTTTTTTTACCGCCTCTTTACAGGCAAGAGAGGCTATCGCCTTGTATGCCAGATCTTTTGATAATTTAAGACAGTCTTTATCTTCCATCAGTTCCAGAAAAGTTTTTATTCCCGTTTCGTATGAAATGTGTGGTGGCAGTGAAACAAGTGCATAACTGGAAGGTGCAGCAGGTTCAAAGACAAAACCCAGTTCAGCCAGAGGGGCTTTTAATTCTTCAAGAAGTTCAACAGAACCCTTTTTCGGAGAAAACACATAAGGTATGACCATCTGAGGGCGAACAGTCTTTTTTTCATACTCAGCCATTAATCTGTCAAATAAAAGCCTTTCATGAGCTGCATGCTGGTCAATAATAAAAAGGCTTTTATCTTTTTCAATTAAAAGGAATCCTGTTCCAAAACTGCCTATTACCCTGAAATCCTTAACAGGACTTGCTTTGTGGTCTGGTTTTTCTTCCCACATAGTTTGCACAAAAATCCGCTGAGGTTCTTCTATCCTGAATTCAGGTTTAGGAGAAGATATGGTAAAAAGTTTCCGGGTTATGTATAGTCCTTCTTTCTCCGGTAAGTTAAAAGAGGCTTTCTCAAAGAGTTGTCTGATAACTGTATAAATCTTGTTATTATCCCTGAATTTCACCTCACGTTTTGCAGGATGAACATTAACATCCAGTTCATCTTCCGGAATATGAAGCGAAACAAAAATAAAGGGGCTTTTTTTTCTCTGTGATGAAAAAAAGTCCTGTATGGCTTTGAAAAAAATTCGGTCTTTTACTATTCTGTTATTTACAGAAAAGAGTTGAAAATTCTGTAACTCAATATTCGGCAGGGAAAGATATGCCTCTCCTTCGTAATTATCAATCAGAACTTTGCTTTCCATCAGACTGTTAATCAGTTCAGGGAAAAGTTGTTTAACCCTTTCAGTTTTTGAGTTGCATGTGGCAAGGGTCAGTAAATTTTTCCTATCTGCGTTCAGAAAAAATGAAATATAAGGATAAGTGAGAGCTGCCTGTTCTATGTATTCCGTTATCAATGTTTTCTCCCAGCTGTCACTCTTGAGAAACTTCTTTCTAACCGGCACGTTATAGAAAAGGTTACTCACCTCAACGGTTGTACCATTTTGTGTCCCCTGATCAATAACAGACAGTATCCTGCCACCTTTCGCGGTTAGTTTGTAGCCCGTTATGTCGTCATGTCTCTTGGTGGTTATTGATAAATCCGACACCTTTGAGATACTGTAAAGTGCTTCACCCCGAAATCCCATAGTTTTAATGTTAAACAGGTCTTCCCTGGTAGAAATTTTACTTGTTGCGTGTTTATATAAACAAAGTTTAAGGTCTTCCATGGACATACCTGAGCCGTTATCCCGCACCTTAATGTAACTTTTTCCACCTTTTTCTATGGTTACCTCAATCCTTGTGGCACCTGCATCTATGGAGTTTTCCACCAGTTCTTTCACCACAGAAAGAGGTCTTTCAACCACCTCGCCTGCAGATATTGCAGCAACCACCTCATCGCTTAAAATTTTTATGTGTGACATATTTACTCCCAGATATCATAATTTTTTATCGCCTTTTTATAGCAGTAACTGCATACTATTATAGATATGAACACAAATATAGCAAAAAAAAGGAAAAAATACTCATAGGTCTGAGCCTGATAAAAAAGCTTACTTCGTAAATAAACATAAACAGGTCTTGCCTGTAACACAAGCCCCAATCCGATATAAATCATGCTTGTCAGCATGTATATTATACCGCCAAAACTGAAAGATATTTCTGTTACATTGCTGAATTTAAATTTTGGATATAAAAGACCAATAGAGAGAGCCAAAATTACAAGAACAAAGGTGATTACAAGAACATTCAGAAAGGTAAAAACATAAATAAAGGTGTCAACCTTAAGTAAAAAGTTTGACAAAAAAGAAAGTAATATTCCAAAGAAAAAGAGCGGTGTGAAATACAGCACTGTTTTTGATAAAAAAATCTGGTTTATCTGCAGAGGAAAACTTTTTATTACCCACATTACTCTGCCTTCAACCGAAAAGGCTGGAAAAACAAAACGGTTTATTAAAGCTGCCATTATGAAACCGAGTATGCCTGTGTTTAAAAAGGCAACCATATTGACGGTAATCGCCCTTTCTATTGGCAGGCTTTTAATGCTGAACAAATATACAAAAACAAGACCCACTAACAACAGCATCTGACTCCACTGCCCCGTATCCCTTACAATGTCTCTTATGTCTTTTAAAAGAAACTGTCTGAAGATAGCCGAAATCGGCAGTTTGTTTAAAAAATGGTTTAAAACATAAGCCTTTTTTGTTTTTTTTCTGAAGCTTGTTCTGGAACGTGTGTAACATTTTGTGTAAATCTTTCTGGTAATTGTAAAGAACAGAAAAAAACAGAAGAGGGCAAAAAGTGTTAATAAAGAGAAATAAAGGAAGTATCCACTGTGGTTCTTATCAAAAATCAGGTTTGATTGAGCCTTTGTAAGCCATGTAGATGGCAGATAAGGGTAGTCCGGTGCCTCCAGTGATTTCAGAAAGCTCATAAACTCAGATTCGGTCGTTTTCTTAAAAAGTCTTTCAGGTCTTATTAGTCTTATAACTACGAAAATGGTTGCGATAAAAAGGGCAGATATGCTCCAGAGTATTTGATAAGCCCTTTTGGCGGGGAAAAAGTTTACTATAAGCAATGTTACGAGCGAACCGAGTGCTGAAAGGAGAAAAAAGTAAGGTATATAAAGAATTATCAAGCCAATGATAAATAAAGGATTAAGGTTAAAACTGTGAAAAATGGCTATAAAAAATGGAATGGTGGCTACCAACACCATCCATGAGCTTGCAAATGTGTTTTCGGCATATCTGTAAACGATAAGCCTTTCTGTTTTTATGGGGAAAGGTATCAGAAGTTCAAGGTCATCTGAAACAAAATAATAGTAAATTGCGTTTGTCAGGTTACTGAAGAACAGCATAGATAAAAATGTGAGATTCAGAATGTTGATAAGCTGAACAGTCAGATGTTTTGACAAAACTTCAACCTCTTCACGTAAATATATGAAAATCTTGTAAAAAAAACGGTACTCACCGAGGGCAAAAAGCAGGGCGAGCGAAAAGATTAAAAAAAATTTCCATCTCTTTTCTCTGCCATATTTTGACCAGTTGTTTTTGAAAATGTTTAGTTTTACCGAAAAGTACATTTTTGTTGACACTCATCTAAATCATATATTAAAATATGCATATTCATTTTATTCCGGTGGAACTTTTATACAGGTTATTCTAACACAGCAAAAAATAACATTAAAGGAGTTTGATATGCAGATAGAAAAGGATGTGGAAGATTTAGCAGAAATTCTAAAAGTTATTGAACATCCTGTGCGGTTAACAATACTTATGGGGCTTGTAAGAAAGAGTAGTTGTGTAAAAGATATATGGGACTGCCTTGGACTTCCGCAGGCTACAGTTTCACAACATCTGGCGGTTTTGAAGAATAAAAAGATTGTGGAGGTTAAAAAACTGGGTGTTCGGAGAGAGTATTATGTAAAAAATCCTTTAATCGAGAGGGTTATAAATATCCTTATGGAAGGAAGGAACAAAGTATGAAAAATATTGAACAGGTTTTGCTTTCAGCAAAAAATATTGCTGTGGTCGGCTTGTCTGACAGTCCTGAAAAACCATCTTTCAGGGTGGCTGAATATTTAAAAAAGGTGGGCTACCGAATTATACCTGTAAACCCGAAATACCATGAGATACTAGGGGAGAAGTGTTACCCCGACCTGAAATCGGTTGATATTCCCATTGACATAGTTGATGTGTTCAGAAAAAGCGAAGATGTGCTTCCAGTAGCAATAGAAGCTGCAGAACTGGGTATAAAATGTTTCTGGATGCAGTTGGGCATAAAAAACGAAGAGGCAAAAAAACTGCTGGAGGCGAAAGACATTCTGGTGGTGCAAGACACCTGTATAAAGATTTTTCATTCACAGATGGGAAAGGATAATTTATGAAGAAAATAGATGTAAGGGGGCTTTCCTGTCCCAAGCCTGTTTTAGAAGTAAAAAATGCCCTTGAAAAGCTTCCGGAAGGCGAGTTTGAAGTCATCGTCAACTCAAAGGAGTCAAAGGAAAATATTTTAAGATTTTTAACCGCTAATAACATAAAGGCAGATGTAAAAGAGGATAACAGTGAATACATTATAACGTTTAAAGGGGCTCATGTAGTAAAGGGCGGTGAGGAAGTTATTGTTTGCAATACCGGAACTTTCGGCAAAAGTTATGTTGTATCCAGAGACAGACTGGGTGAAGGTGATGAAAAGCTGGGGAAAATTTTAATCCGCTCCTTTATTCATACATTAACGGAACTTAAGCCTTTGCCAAAATCAGTTTTCTTTGTGAACTCCGGAGTTTTTCTGACATTAAAGGAGTCTCCTGTTCTTGAAGAGCTTGTGAAGCTTTCTGAAAAGGGGGTAAAGATTTTTTCCTGTGGCACCTGTCTTGATTATTACAACAAAAAGTCTGAGCTTTCGGTGGGGGAAGTGGGCAATATGTATCAGCTTGTGGAAATACTTTCTGAAAACGGATGTTTAATATGATAAAAAAATTAGAAGAAGATGACTATTTCGTATGTCAGAAAACACAAAAAAAAGTGTCAAAGTCAGACCCTGTCTGTTTGAGCCCTAAAATTTATTGTAAATACAGACATATGTGTGTGATTTATGAGCTTTACAAAGAAAAATTAAAAAAGAAAAATATTAAATCTGACTAATATTTGCTTGACAGTTTAATGTTTTTTAATATAATATTTCACTATGAACCTTACAAGGTCTCTTGTTGATAACATAACGGATGCAGTTTTCATTGTAGACACAAATCACAAGGTTGTTTACGCAAACAGCGCTGTCAGGGAGTTTATAGGAAAGGAACCGGGCGAAATAATAAACAGCTATTGTTACAATGTCTTCACTTCAAGTCTCTGTTTCAAGGGTTGTCCCTTTAATTATGTTACAGAAAGCAGAACAAGTTTTACTAAACTGGGTGTCAAGATTTATGATGATGTTGGGAATGTGAAAGAGGTGTCATATACAGCCTTTCCTTACAGAGATGACATGGTTGAAGGGATTGCGGTGACGTTGAGAAATGCTGATCTACCTGTCCACGTAATTGAGCCGTTAACAGGCACATATGAGTATCTTCCCCATAAAAGACAGTTTTTTAACGAGCTTATTCAGGAGGTAGGCGAAGGGGTTGTTATTGTTGACAGTTCTTTTAAAATTATTGAATTTAACAAAATTGCAGAAGAGATTACTGGCTTCAGGAAAGAAGCGGTCTATGGACAGCCATGCCCTAATATCTGCTCCTTTACAGAAGAGTTTTCATGTCCCTTTGATTATTGTTTGAGAACCAATCATGACGCAGAAGAGGCACTGACAAACATTATCAGGAAGAGCGGTGAACCTGTTGTTGTTAAGGTTAAACTGAAACTGGTTAAAGATGGGAGTGGCAAGCTTTTGGGGGGGATAGCCCTGATAAAAAATATCGTTAATTTCAGCAGCGATAAAAATATAGACAGTTTCGCCGGCATATGCGGTAAAAGTGACAGTATTAGGCATGTTTATGACTTTGTAAAGGCGGCTTCTATATCTGATTATCCTATCCTGATTTCAGGGGAAAGAGGTGTTGGAAAAGACCTTGTTGCTACCACAATACACAAAGTTTCTGACAGAGCAGGTGAGCTTTGTATAAAGATTAACTGTGCTGCTTTTCCCGAGGGACAACTGGAAATGGAAATATTTGGTGCTGAAAAAGGTGGTTCAAACGGAAATGGCATGGGAAAACAGGGCAAACTTGAGATTGTTGGAAAGGGGACTATTATACTTGATGATATTAACGAAACCTCCCTGTCATTTCAGACGAAGCTTTTTAAATTACTTGAAGAGGGCAAATACTATAAACTGGGTGGAGAAAAACCTTTGACCTCTGAGTCGAGATTAATATTTACAACTGTTAAAGACCTGAAGAAAGAGGTAGAAAAGGGGAACTTCAGGGAGGATTTGTACTATTTTCTTAACAGATTTCACATACACATACCATCATTGTTTGAAAGACGGGAAGATATTCCGGTTCTTGCCGAATATTTTTTAAAACAGCTTATTGATACTCATAATTATAAATTGTGTAAAAAGGTGATTGGTTTTGATAGTTCCGCCATAGATATTCTTTGTAACTATGACTGGAAGGGTAATGTGATGGAGCTGAAAAACCTTGTGGAAAGTGTCTACTTTATGTTACCGGACCACAAAAACTACATCACTCCGGAGGATTTGCCATCCGACATCAGGGAAGCTGCCAGGAAGAACAGCCAGGTAAAAAATCATAATGAAGAAAGACAGAAAATTATTAATGCCCTTCTGCAGTGCAATCTCGATAAGACAAAGGCGGCAAAACTGTTATCCTGCAGCAGGGTAACGCTCTGGAGAAAGATGATATACTATCAGATAACACCTGAAGAACTCCTAAATAACCGCTAACCTTCTGTAATGTTCCAGAAGTTTTCTCACCTCTTTTGGCAGTGTGTTAGAAAGTTCAATAATTTTTGCGTCATCGTAGCTGTATATACCAACTTTTTTCAGCAGGTCTATAAGAAAGATAAAAAGTCTGGCAGTTGCCCTTGCGTCACCGAGGGCACGGTGTCTGTTTTCAATGGTTATATTAAGGTAGTCGCAAACGAAATCAAGGTCATATCTGTCCAGGAAGTATAGTAACCGTTTTGATAACTCAAAGGCACAGAGTGTGTTTTCCTTTGGAATGTATCCAATACTGTGACGGGCAGCTTCTATAATAAACTCAAAATCAAAAGAAACATTATATGCCACTATAACGGAGTTGGCAGAAAACTTGAAAAACTCCTTCAATGCCCTGCCTATCTTTTTGGCATTTTTAACATCTTCGTTCGTTATGTGAGTTATTTCTGTAACAATGGGAGGTATGGGCTTCAGAGGATTTACAAGGGTGGAGTATTCATCGACCACCTGAAGATTTTTTATTCTGACCGCCCCAATCTCTATGATACGATCAAGCGGTGGAAGATTAAAACCTGTTGTTTCCAGATCAACAACAGTGTATTCAAGCTCTGAAAGCAGATCAAACCTTTTGTGGTTTTTAACATGGTAGATAATTTTTTTCAGGAAATCTTCTATGGAACTGTAAATTCCCACATTAAAACTCCCCCCTTTTAATGTAAATTACCACAGAACTGGCAAAAACAAAAGCAAATTCTGCCTTAAGTGCCCTTTCCCCGAGAGAAATGGGCTCAAAACCTTTATGGACAAGAAAGTCAACCTCATCATTTTCCAGTCCGCCCTCAGGACCAAAAAAAAGAAAAATGTTTTGTTCCTGAACAATTTTCTTTTCTGCAGTTTTTAAGAGAGGCACACCTTTTTTTTCGGAAAAAAGGAGTTTTAAGCCCCTTTCTTCTGGGGTTAACATGGTTAAATCGGTAATTTCGTGTACTTCAGGGATGAAAGACAGAAAAGATGTTCTTGCTGTATCCTCAGCAATTTTACTAAAACGCTGTAACTTCTCGGCGACTTTTTCCCGGTTCATCTTTATTATAGTTCTTTTTGTAACCACAGGGTAGAAATCGGTGATTCCCATTTGGGTTCCAGACTTAATTATAAACTCATTTTTATCGCCTTTTAGCATTCCAAAAATAACACCGACTCTGTATTCAGGTTTTTTCATTGTTTTTATCTGAAAAATGTAAGCTGTAAAACTTTTGTTGCTGATATCCAGTACTTCTCCAATAAAATCTTTTCCGCTGCCATCAAGCAGGTAAAACTTTTCTCCGCTCTTTATTCTGTTTACACGAACAAGATAATGATACTGTTCCCCCGTGATGGTGATAAGCTCGCCGTCTGTTAATACTTTATCTACTATTATTCTGGGAATGGTCATATCTTTTTTAGTTGAAGAGCAATCCAGTCAAAGCTTTTGTCTTTTAGCCTCAGGGAGTTTATGTAGCTAAAAGCACCGCTGTAACATTTAATCACATCTTCTTTCTGTTCATAAAGAAGACCTGAAAGTATAAGTGTTCCTTCTTTTTTTATTAAAGAGCCGAAAAGCTGTTTAAGCTTTACAATGTCGTTAAAAAGTATGTTGCAAACCACAAGGTCAAACTTTTCTGAGAGGTTATCAGGGATTTTATTGTAGAGTCCTATATTTTTGCAGTTGTTTCTTTTTATATTCGGCTTCTTTCAATGCAGTTTCATCTATGTCAACCGCTACAACCGCTCTGGCACCTAATTTTTCTGCTGCTATTGCAAGAATTCCGCTTCCTGTCCCCATATCAAGTACAAAATCACCCTTTTTTACCTTTGTTGTGAGATACTTAATGCACATTTTTGTGGTGGGGTGACTTCCTGTCCCGAAGGCGAAAGAAGGGTTTATAATAATTTTGTGTTTGTATAAATCACCTTTTTTTTTATCTGCTTTTAAAAAGGGTGTAAGGATGATAAAGGGTTTTACCTTAATAACCCTGTGAAATTTCTGCCATTTTGCATTCCAGTCAATCTTCTCCTTTATTTCCCTGTAAAAAACAGAACGATCCCGCATTAGTTTCAGAAAGTTATCAAGGGCAGACTTCTCTTCAAAGTAAACGGTTAGCTCATCGTCGCCTTCCAGCACACCCAAAAGGTTTGAAAGGACAATCTTAGACAAGAGAATCTCTTTCTCTGCATCAGAATTGAAAGGTAATTTAGCTTGCCATACCATAATCTATAAGCATATAATTTATTAAGAGGTTTGAAAAGTATTTTTTTGGAGGTGTTGATGGAAAAGGATGTTATTATTATAGGTGGTGGTCCTGCAGGGTTGACGGCTGCTATTTACTGCTCCCGTGCCATGTTAAACACACTTGTAATTGAGGAACAGTCTGTTGGTGGGCAGATGGTGTTCACTACTGATGTAGAAAATTATCCCGGCTTTCCTGAAGGTGTAATGGGTCCTGAACTTGGTGGTCTTATGGAAAAACAGGCTAAAAGATTTGGGGCAGAACTGGTTTATGAGACTATAAAAAATGTTTCTTTTGATAACAGAACAATAGTTACTGATAAAAATGAGTATACCTGTAAGGCTTTGATTATCGCCACAGGTGCATCTCCCATGAAGTTAAATTTAGAAAAAGAAACCGAATTAACAGGAAGAGGGATTTCTTATTGTGCAACCTGTGATGGTGCCTTTTTCAGAGATCAGGTAGTAGCAGTTGTCGGGGGTGGAAATACTGCTATTGAAGAGGCCCTTTTCTTAACCAATTTTGCAAGTCTTGTTTACATAATTCACAGGCGTGATAAATGGCGTGCCGAAAAATATCTCCAGCAAAAGGCTCTTAAAAATGAGAAAATCAGAGCTCTATGGAATAAGGTGGTTGTAAAACTTATAGGTGACGAAGCACTTTCGGAGATTGTCATAAAGGATGTGGTTAATGGAAAAGAGGAAAAACTGCCCCTTTCCGGACTGTTTATATTTGTTGGTTATAAACCAAGGACGGATCTGTTTAAAGGCGTTATTAAACTTGATGATAATGGTTATATACTTACCGATGAACACAGAAGAACTAACCTGCCATGGGTTTTTGCCGCAGGCGATTGTGTAAAGAAACCTTACAAACAGATAGCAACAGCGGTAGGCGATGGTTGCACGGCAGCCATGTCTGCCATAGCCTATGTGGAGAATGTATAGCAGGTAGTTTATTGTTTTTTTGATAATGATGAATTAAAATGTTCACAGTGAACAGAAAAGGCACTCTTCTTTTATTATTTTTGCTGTTTTTTTCCGGCTGTTTTCTTGTAATCTCTCATAATGAACCAGCACCGACTATTCTTTCTGTCCATTTATTGCCCCCCAAGTTGAAGGAAAACAAACCGGCACATCCGCTTAATGTTGTTCTGGCTGTTTATCCCTTTGATTTTGATTTAAAATTTTCTGAAAGAAAGGCACCGGTTTTTCTTGATTACTCCCATATACCCAGAGAGTTTATGGAGAATCTAACTTCCGCACTGGAAGGCAGTTATGTGTCTAACGTAAATGTTATGGAAAGGAGTGGTTACTTGGAAAAGTTAGAACTCCATTATAAATATTTAGAAGACAAAAGGATTGATCTGGGACTTTTAGGTAAGATTAAAAAATTTGATGTTTACAAAAAAAATGATGGCTGGTTTACGGAAGTAGAGGCGGAGTACTATCTCCTTCTTCACACAGGAGAACTCCTGAAAAAAGATACGATAAATGTTAAGCTGGAAAAACAGGTCTTTCCTGAAAATGTGACACTTGATTATCAAGTTGCCATGGCTACCAGTGCAGCCTTCAATAAGATATATAACGAAATAACAGACGTAATCACAGAAAATTCTGCAAGAATAGAGGCGGTCAGAATACCGAGAGAAATGAAAGGGAAGGGTATTTTCACGTTACGCAGAGGGGAAAAGGTGAGGGGTAAGGCAAGGGTTCTTATTGATGTGCGAATGAGAGTGCTGATTAACGAGTTTACCGGGGGCATTATTAAATCTAGGACTAAACTGGAAGAAGAGGTTAAACGTTTTGTAGAAGAGGTTAACAAAAATAAACAGTATAAGGTGGTTATTACAATCAAAGACGCAAGTCAGGAAATTTATCCTTTTAAAGATGGCAAGCTTGTATATGATGCCATTAATGAGATGTTTGTCATCAATTTTATAACCACAAGGGAGTTCTATGTAACACCCGGGAAAAGTCTTATTGTTGCAAATGTGTATGTGCCGAAAGTTAATGAGGTGATAACAAAGGGCAGTTACATAGACGTAAACCCTGAGAAAGGAGTTTCTCTGGGCTTTAATTTTTTGTGCGAGACAAAAAATAACTATGTAGATATGGTTTTTGTAAAGTAGTTTATGATAAAAATCTTGGGGGTTTTAAACAAAACACTGGAAAAAAAAGGTATTGCTGAAGGGACAAAACTTGTAAGCATTAATGGGTTTAAGGTTGAAGACCAGTTTGATGTTAATTTTTATTCAGATGAAAACACCCTTACCCTTGAGTTCATAGACAAAAACGGAAGAGCAGGTAAGACAAAAATCCCCTCTGAATTAATAAATTACATTGAATTTGAACCATTGAAACCTAAAAGATGCGGGGCTCGCTGTATTTTCTGTTTTATTGAACAACTGCCCAAAGGGTTACGGAAAACGCTTTATCATAAAGATGAAGACTACCGTTTTTCATATCTTTACGGTAACTATGTTGCCTTTGCAAATGTGACTGAGAGCGATCTCAGAAAGATAGTGTTATACAGACTCTCTCCTCTTTACATTTCTGTGCATACCACTGATCCCGTTCTAAGGGGAAAAATGCTGGGGCTTAAAAAAGCCGCCCCAATCCTTCCTTATATTGAATTTTTGACCAGAAACAGGATTGTGCTTCACTGTCAGATAGTTTTGTGTCCGGGGGTAAACGATGAAAAGGTGCTGGAGAAAACGATTAAAGAACTTTCTGGATTTTATCCCTATCTGTCCAGTGTGGCTGTTGTGCCGGTGGGTTTGACATCTCACAGACAGGGTTTATTCAGTCTGAGAAGTTTTGACAGAAAAGGGGCAGATACAGTTATAAAACAGATAACCTCATATCAGAAAGAGTTCATAAAAAAAATGAAAACACCATTTGTGTTTCTTGCCGATGAGTTCTATCTGCTGGCTGGGAAAAAACCTCCGGAAGCAGAGCATTATCAGGATTTTTCCCAGATAGAAAATGGCGTAGGTATTACGAGAAAGGTTTATGATGATGCAGAATCCTTTCTTAAAAAGGGGAATATAGGCAAAACAGCTTTCGCTAAAAGTATTGCTGTTGTTACAGGAACTTTAGCCTACAGGTATCTCTTGCCCTATGTAAGGGCTTTTAACAAAAAAACCGGTTTTAGAGTAAACCTTTATTCGTTGGAAAACAAACTATTTGGAAAAACGGTAACCGTTGCAGGGCTTTTGTCCGGCAAAGATGTTATGGAAGGGCTTAAAGATAAATCTTTTGACATCCTTTTTATTCCCGATGTGATGTTAAGAGACAAAAAAAACACCTTTTTAGATGACGTAACGGTGCAGGATTTAAGAAGATATTTTCAGAAAAAGGTTTATACATTCACACCGCTTTTTTCTCAACTGTATAAAAAAATTAAACTTCTGGAGAAAAGTTATGGTGAAACTAACCGATGAAGAAAAAAAAGAGTTGTTAATGGTTGCAAGAAAAACCCTAAGGTATTATCTTGAACACAGAACAAAACCCCAGCTTCAGATTAGTAATAGGCGGCTAAATGAGTTAAACTTTGGATGCTTTGTAACCTTAAAGAAAGAAGGTGAACTGCGCGGTTGTATAGGAAACTTTGGTTCAAAAACACCTGTTTGGCGTAATGTTCAGGATATGGCTGTTGCTGCTGCCACTGAAGACCCGAGATTCCCGCGGGTAAAAAAGGCTGAATTAGATGTTTTGTCCGTAGAAATTTCTGTGCTTTATCCGCTGATAAAAGTGAAGGATTTGTCAGAGATTGTGGTGGGAAGGGATGGGCTTTACATTAACTATGGGTTTTACAGCGGTGTTTTGTTGCCTCAGGTGGCTACAGAGTATTCATGGAACAGGGATGAATTTTTATCACATACCTGTATTAAAGCAGGACTTTCACCTGACAGCTGGAAAAGGTTGCCACTTGAGATTTACCGCTTTGAGGCTGATGTGTTTGGCGAAAAGGAGTTTGGTTTAGTCTAAATTCAGCTCTATTATGGCTGTAGTGCCTACATCTCTGGTGCTTTTTATAACTATTTTACCGTTATGTTCTTCAATTATTTTTGCCGAGATGGTTAATCCCAAACCTGTGCCTTCCATCTTTGAAGTAAAAAAGGGGTCAAATATATATTTTATCTCTTCTTCCTTTATACCGACACCTGTGTCTGTAATTTCTATCACAAAGGTGTTGTCTGTTTTTTTAGATGATATGGTTAAAAAGCCACCCTTCGGCATCGCTTCAACTGCGTTTTTTATAATGTTTTCAATGGCCTTTTCAAACTTTTCTCTGTCCATAAAAATTCTGACATCATGACTATGAAGGTGTTGAGACAGGGTAATATTTGATTTTGATAATGTTTCTCTGAATCTTGTTAGTATTGTGGTTATACAGTCATTTATGGAAACAACCTCATTACGGTTAATTTTCAATGTCTTGAAGTCGTAAATATCTCTAATCATCTTTTCCAGCCGGGAAACTTCCTGCTCGATTGCGAGTATATACTTATATCTCGGGTCATCTTTGGTTGTCATTGAAAGCAGTTTTTTTGAAAAACCACCGATTACAACCAGGGGATTTCTTACCTCATGTGCCACACCCATCATCATCGTGGAAAGTGCTACCAGTTTTTCCGCCTTTATCTTTTCTTCCACCACCTGCTTCGTTTCGAGACGAGATCTGATACGTGCCAGCAGTTCTTTGAAATCAAAGGGCTTGGTCACATAATCTACCGCACCTAACTGAAGCCCCTTCACCTTGTCTGGTGTTTCAGCCTTTGCGGTAAGAAGTATTACGGGTATTTCTCTTGTTTTTGGGTTTTCTCTTAAAATCTTCAAAACCTCATAGCCGTCTTTTTTGGGCATCATTATATCAAGCAAAATTATGGAAGGAAGATATTTAAACGCCTGCTCAACCGCCTCATCCCCGTCTCGGGCGGTTATGGTGTTGAAGTCTGACACCTTGAGACGTTTTTCTAACAAAATAAGGTTGTCTTCTTCATCATCCACAATTAGTGCCAGAGGCTTTTCCATTGGTTTTTTATTTTCCCTTTCTTATCAATTCTGTAATCTTTTTTACTTCATCGTCACTAAAATTTTCCGGCAGTACATAAAAAGGGATATTTTTAGCTTGCTCATATTGCCTCAGCAAATTCTGTATCTCAAAGTTATGATAATTTTTCTGGCTGATCAAAACCGCTGAAGGAGATATATTTTTTACATTTTCGCCGATGTTTGTGTTATTCACATACGTTACCATAAAATCTTCTCTGGTTAACAAATCGTAAAGTCTTTGCAAAAAGAACTCGTCATCCTCATAAATTAAAACCGTTTTTTGTTTAAATTTTCCGCCGAGACTAACTTCTTTTACGTAGGGTTTAAAATTTTCTTTGGCTGCGACTGGCATGGTAAAGTAAAAAGTTGAACCCTTTCCCGGACTGCTTTCTGCCCATATTGCCCCTCCGTGCATTTCAACAAGTTTTTTTGTTATACTCAATCCAAGTCCTGTTCCGCCATGTTTACGGGTTGAAGAGTTGTCAACCTGTCTGAATGCTTCAAAAATTTTTTCCAGATTTTCGTCCGATATACCAATGCCTGTGTCTTTTATGGAAATAGTCGCCCATGACTGATTATAAGAATCTGTTTTTACGTCACAATCAATGGTTATTGTTCCTTCGTCAGTAAACTTAACCGCATTGCTCAAAAGGTTTATAATAATCTGTTCCAGCCTCTGTTTGTCAGCAGACAGAAACAGATTTTTTTCAGACGCATTATCTACTATGGTTACCTTTTTGTTACCTATAAGAGGAGAAACAATCGCCACGGCTTGTGTCAGACAATCTTTTAGCTCAACCTTCTCAATATTAAGCTGCATTTTACCCGCCTCTATTTTTGACAGATCCAGAATATCATTTATTAGCTGCAACAGGTGTCTTGCGTTTCTTTCAATCCGCTCAAGGTCATCCTTCTGGGCTTCCGTAATGTCCCCATCTACACCGTCAAGAATAAGCTGAGTGTATCCGATAATAGAATTGAGAGGGGTTCTTAGTTCATGAGACATTGTTGACAGAAACTGTGTTTTTAGTTTGTCAACCTCTTTCAGGTTGTTGTAAGCCTCTTCAAGCAACTGGGATTTATTTTTCAACTCAATGGTTCTTTCAATAACCTTGTTTTCCAGTTCCTTATTAAGGTTTCCCAGTTCCGCATAAAGCTGGGCGTTTTTTAAAGACAGTCCTATCTGATTGGCAATGCCCTGAAAGAAATTCAAAAACTGTTCAGAATAAAATTTTTTTGTGTTATTGAGCATGAATATTACTCCGAGAGGAGAACCGGTGACAATAATCGGTGCAACCGCCAGAGACAAAACGGGTGAGCCGTCTTTAAGTGAAGATATTTTGGGCGGGAATGGAGCCTTTTCTACGTCTTCTATAGCGATATAGTTTTTGCTTTCAAAAGCCTTTCCTACATATGTTGTGGTTGCCGGGTCAAAAAATAGATTTTTTGCCATGTCATTGTCCAGTCCAAACTGTCTTTTTATTCTTAATTTTCCGTCTCTATCCATAAGAACAATGGCACATGCTGACATGGTAAAATTTTTTTCAAGTATATCTATGGCAATATCAAGAATTTCTTCCTCATCTATGGTGCTTAACAGCCTCTGAAGAGAAGAGTATAAAAGTGACAACTCCTTAAGCCTGACCGCAAGAGTTTCCCTGCTTTCTTTTAGCGATTCAGACACACCATGAAAAATATCAAAGATTTCAACTACTTTAGTTCCGTGAACCTTAAGAAAGCTTTCAAGAATGTTTTTTGCGGTGGCTGCCCCGATATAGGCTGAAAGTGTCTTTTCAACGTAATTTCTCAATAAAAAAGATTGATGTGAAGTGATCATGTCACGATTTGTCAGCTTCAATCCTTCGTAAAAAGAGTTTAGTGCCTTTCTTGCCGTCTCTTTACCCATAAATTTTGAGAGAAAATCAAGATACTCTTCATAGGAAGGCGGACTTGATATATGTTCTTTAAATTCAACGGGGTATTCTGACTCTTTTTCCTCAATATGGACAAAATTTTTAGCTGTTTCTGCTTCTGTTTTTGATTGATTAAAAATTATAGAAAAGGAGATGACAAAAAAGAGATTAAAGAAAAGAGACCAGAAAATCGAGTTGCTCCACATGTCGAGCCCCTCAAGATTAAGGAAAGCAGGGGATTTAAGCAGTATGAATGTCCACAGGGAGTTATCTCCCATATTTTTTAAAAAGGGTAATGCATCAGTAAGGGATGGTATAAAGAGTGTATAAAACCAGACGGTAAAGCCGGCTATAATACCTGCCGTAGCGGCATATTTATTTGTCTTATCCCAGTAAATCCCAAGAAAGGTTGCCGGTGCCAGTTGTAACACAGCACAGAATGACATAAGACCAATGTCAACCAGTATCCTTGTTTCTCCGATGATTTTGAAATAAAGATATCCAAGCAGCATTATTATAAGGATACATAACCTTTTCAGGTGAACCAGTAAAAAGGAAAGATCAATCTTAAACTTAAACTTCACGATGACAGGGCTTATTATATGGTTGATGACCATTGTGCTTAAAGCAACCGTTTCAACTATCAGCATACCTGTGGCAGCTGAAAATCCCCCTACGAACACAATAATACTTATTATTTCATTGCCGCGTATTAACGGTATTTTCAGAACGTATATGTCTGCCTCAGCTGCAGACAATCCGAGCAGCCGCCCTCCTATAGCTATGGCAGGAACAAAGAAGTTTATTAAAAAAAGGTAAAGAGGAAATAGAAACATGGCCTTTTTTAAATTCCTTTCTCCGGAATTTTCTATTACAGCTATATGAAACTGCCTCGGAAGAAGCATAACAGCAACAGCTGATAGGAGGATCAGATTAGCCCACTGGAAATATGATGGAGCCGGATAACTGCCGATTTTATAAAGTTCCTTAATTTCGCTGAACACAGCTCCCTGCTCAAGAATATCTTTATATCCGTTAAAGACAAACCATGTTATATAGCTCCCAACGCATAAAAATGCAAACAGTTTAACAACTGCTTCGAAGGCTATTGCAAGCACCATACCTTCATGTCTTTCTGTAACGTCAAGCTTTCTGGCACCAAAAAGTGCACCAAAAACAGAGAGGGCGATGGCAATGTAGAATGAATAGTCATGGTAAAACTCTGTAATGTCTGTTATTTTCCTCTCTTCACCAAATGAATAAAGGAGGCTTAAGGTGTTTGTGATAGCCTTTAACTGTAAAGCTATATAGGGCATCATTCCAAAAACAAGCATTAAAGAAATGACTGCTGCCAGAAATCCGGACTTGTCGTAACGGGTACTTATAAAATCCGCTATGGATGTGGTGTTGTAATTTTTTGAGATTTTAATAATCTTTTTAAGTGTAAAGCTGTATGTAAAGGCTGCAAAGGTGGCACCAATGTAAATAGGTATATATTCAAAACCATTATGGCAGAAAAGCCCCACGCTTCCGTAAAAGGTCCATGCTGTGCAATAAACAGCGAGGGAAAGGGCATATATGTATGGATTTTTTATAAGACTTTTACCGCGTTCCTTATATCTGTCACCAAAATAGGCTATGATAAAGATAACAATGTTGGAAAAAAAACTGGAGGTAAAAAAATGAATGAGAAATACTGGAGAAAATTGCCGGTCATTCTCGTGAGTCTCATAA
>FWPV01006529.1_pt1 | contig 22149 bp, 19 predicted proteins | sample 2228371 | NCBI WGS metagenome assembly FWPV01 (sample SAMEA103939776, study PRJEB20133) | metagenome | reverse complement strand
CAGTGGCATTTTGGCAGTACGCAACCGAACCATCCAGCGTTCAGCGCCCACCGCCTGCGCGACTTCTTGCATCACCGCTTCGAGCAGATGGCGTAAGTCACTACATGGTTGAGTGATCGCTGAGGTGGCCTGATAGAGGATTTCCAAATCTTTGGCCCGTGCCTGCAGTTCCTGGGTTTTTGCCTCGATTCGCGCTTCCAAGGTCGCATAAAGGCTTTGCAGTTCCTCAGCCATGCCATTGAAGGCCTCCGCGAGCTGACCAAATTCATCGCGGCGATACAAAGGAATACGCACGGTGAAATCCGCCTGTGCCATCTGACGAATGCCTCGCTGCAGATAAGCCAGCGGTGCCACTACCTGCCTGCGGAAAAAAGCCAGCAAGGCCATCCCCCCCGCGACGGAAACGATGAGAAATGCGATCAGCAGCATCAAGATGCCGCGCGTATGAGCGGATTGATGGTGCTCGAGCATGAACACCAACTCATTGACCAGAGTAACGAGGGTCCGCACTTCGGGCTCGATGGCTGCCAGCAAAGACAAAGTCGCGGGACGATCCGCGAAATCCCCTTCCATCCTACTGTGGATTTCATGGAGCAGGGGGCGCAGCTTTTGATGCCATTGACGCAGGATGCGGTCCATTTGTTGGCGAACGACTGCATCATCGGGCAAAAACAACGGGCGCGTCGTATCGCCCATAGCCAACAAAAGCAGCATTTCGTCATAGTGCTGGATCGCTGCTTGCAGTTCCGTAAGCAACGTTTGACGTTTGTCGGCGCAATGCGCTGCTTGCGCCGCCAGATAAGCCATGCGGTAAGCGCGCATTCGTTGGGCACCGGCCTCGTTGATCGCGGCCGCACCGCCATCGAGCTGCCGCCCCAGGTAAAACGCCCACCCGCTCAGCAAAGCCGTGGTGATAAAAAAAAGCGTCAGAACGACGTTGATCTTGGTCACCAGGCGAGAGGAGGAAAAGCTCATGGCCAGGGCTTCCTGGTTGGTCTCATCGAGCTTTCATTCCTGTCTTAGCGCCACGATGGGGTCCATCCGCGCCGCTCGCCGGGCGGGCAAAAAGCCGAACAACACTCCGATCAACGCCGAAAATCCCGCCGCAACGAGGATGATGAGCGGATCGAGCACGAACGGCACGTGCATCGCTTGGGTGCCCAGGTACGCGAGCACCAGCGCCAGAGCAATGCCGATGGTGCCGCCCGCCAGCGCCAACACCACCGCTTCAATGAGGAACTGGCGCATGATGTCGCCGGCGGTGGCGCCAATCGCCAACCGCACGCCGATTTCGCGCGTGCGTTCGGTCACCGACACCAGCATGATGTTCATGATGCCGATGCCGCCGACGATGAGGCTGATTGCCGCCACCACGCCCAGCAACATGGTCAATAACCGCGAGGTGCCCGTAAATGTGCGCTCGATTTCTCGCGAATCGATGATGCGAAAATCGTCCTCTGCGTTCGGGGCCACGCGGCGCCGTTCGCGCATCAGCGCGCGCACTTCCGCAATCGCTTCGGCAGAAGAAAAACCTGGCGCCACACTGGCGATGATCATGCGCACCTGGGTATTGCCGGCAATGCGCCGGTGGTAGAGCCGAAGCGGCAGCATCACCAGATCGTCCTGGTCCTGTCCAAACGCCGATTGACCTTTCGCAGCCAGCACCCCGATCACTTCACAGGTGACCTTATCGAGTCGCACGCGCGCCCCAAGGGGATCTTGCTCGCCAAACAGCGTGCGCGCCACCGTCTCCCCAAGAAGGCATACGGGAGCGCCGGCACGCAGCTCGCCGTCACTGGGCTCACGCCCGTGCGCGACCGGCCACTGCCGCGCCGCCAAATACCCTTGGCCGATCCCCACGATCTGCGTCGTCGTGCTCTGATTGCCGGCCACCACCGTGCGGTTGGTCACCGCAGCCGGCGCGGCAATCGCGATGCTGGCGGCTTCGCGTTCAAGAAACACCGCATCATCGACGGTAAACGGCACGGTGGCGCTTCCCGGCCCAAAACCGCGCGAAGGGGAAATGAACAGCACGTTCGCCCCCATCGCGGCGATCTGTTGCTGCACCGCAACGGTGGCGCCACGGCCGAGCGTCACGAGCACAATCACCGCCGCCACTCCGATCACCACCCCAAGAACGGTAAGGAGCGAACGCAACGGATTGCGCGCCAGCGCCCGCAGCGCCTCGGCAAAAACATTGGCAAGGGCATTGCCCGAGATCATCGCACCAATTCTTCGCGCACGATTTTGCCGTCACGAAAATGCACCACCCGCTTGGCGTAAGCGGCGATGTCCATTTCGTGCGTCACCATCACGATGGTCAGACCGGCCTGATGCAGTGCCGCAAACATCGCCATGATCTCGTGACTGCGCGCCGAATCGAGGTTACCGGTCGGTTCGTCGGCAAGGAGTACCAGCGGTTGCGTCACGATCGCTCGGGCGATCGCCACCCGTTGCTGTTGTCCCCCAGACAGTTCGCTCGGGCGATGGTGCTCACGCCCGGAAAGCCCCACTTGCGCCAAGGCCGCCAGTGCCCGAGTACGGCGCAGGGCTTTCGGCACATTTTGGTAGATGAGCGGCAACTCGACGTTTTCCAGCGCCGTCAGACGCGGCAACAAATGAAATCCCTGGAAGACAAAGCCCAAAGTATAGCGACGCAGTAGCGCGCGTGCCTCGGCATCTAGGGTTCCAACCTCGATACCCGCCAAGCGATAGCTGCCGCTCGTGGGGGTATCCAGGCAGCCGAGGATGTTCATGCAGGTACTCTTACCTGAGCCACTCGGTCCCATCAGCGCGACAAATTCGCCGCGCGCGATCGTCAGATCCACCCCCGCCAGCGCAAAAACGGCCGCTTCTCCCTGCCCGTAGCAGCGAGTCACGGCCGAGAGTTCAATGAGCGGCACGTGGGCGCCGCCGGCGTCAAGCGTTGGAGCGGTCCGCACCGTTCGTTGCTTTGCCAGGCTGCACGACTCCCTTCATCGACAACTTGATGCGACCCCGCTCGTCGGTTTCGATCGCCTTGACGCGCACCGTCTGACCCTCTTTGACGTAGTCCGAGAGGTTTTGAATGCGCTCATTGGCAATTTGCGAGATGTGCAACAGCCCATCGCGACCCGGAAGAATATTGACGATCGCACCGAAATCGAGGAGCTTGACCACCGTGCCGTCGTATTCTTTGCCGATCTCGACTTCGGCGGTAATTTCCTCGATGCGGCGCTTGGCGGCTTCCACCCCTTCGGCGCTGGCCGAGGAAATGGTCACCACCCCGTCCTCGCTGATCTCGATCACCGTACCGGTTTCTTCCTGCAGCGCCCGGATCACCGACCCGCCTTTGCCGATGACGTCGCGGATCTTTTCTGGGTTGATTCTCATCTGGGTCATGCGCGGCGCGTACGCCGAGATCTCCTGCCGCGCCTCACCCATCGCTTGGCGCATCAGGGAAAGGATATGCAGCCGCGCTTCGCGCGCTTGCGCCAGCGCCACCTGCATGATTTCTTTGGTGATCCCTTGGATCTTGATGTCCATTTGCAGCGCCGTGACCCCGTCCTCGGTGCCGGCCACCTTAAAGTCCATGTCACCGAGATGATCCTCGTCCCCGAGAATGTCGGTGAGCACGGCAAAGCGGTTGCCTTCCTTGATCAGCCCCATCGCCACGCCGGCGACGTGCTTTTTCAGAGGCACGCCAGCATCCATCAGCGCCAGCGACGAAGCGCAGACCGTGGCCATCGAACTCGAGCCGTTGGATTCGAGGATCTCAGAAACGACGCGGATGGTGTAAGGAAACTCGTCCTGCGACGGAATGAGCGCCTTGAGCGCGCGTTTGGCCAGATTCCCATGACCGATCTCGCGGCGTTTGGGCACGCCAAAACGCCCCGTCTCGCCGGTGGAAAAGGGCGGGAAGTTGTAATGCAGCATGAACGGTTCACGGTACTCGCCGGCGAGCGCATCGACGATCTGCTCATCGCGCCCCGTTCCTAACGTGGCTACCGCCAGCGCCTGGGTTTCACCGCGGGTGAAAAGACACGAGCCATGCGTGCGCGGCAGCACGCCGACGCGAATGTCAATGGGCCGAACCGTGCGCGTGTCGCGGCCGTCGATGCGCGGTTCTCCCGCGAGAATCCGCCCGCGCACGATCTGCGATTCCAGCGCAAAGAGCAGCTCGTTGATGGTGTTGAGGTTGGGCATCGGGTCGAACGAGGCGAGCACCTTTTCCGTGACTTCGGCACGGATGGCTTTGAGCCGCTCGTTGCGCGCCTGTTTGGCAGCGATGCAAAACGCTTCTTCCATCGGGGCGCGCGCCAGTTCCTCGATGCGCGCCTTGAGCGCTGTATCCACCGCGGGCGGCTGCCAGTCCCACGCCGGTTTGCCCGCCAGCGCCACGAGCTCGCGAATCGCCTCGATCGCCGCTTGCATCTGCTCGTGACCAAACACCACCGCGCCGAGCATCACGTCCTCAGGCAGTTCCTTGGCCTCCGATTCCACCATCAACACGGCGTTTTCGGTGCCCGCGACCACCAGCTCAAGCGCGCTCTTTTCCAGTTGCGACTGCGTGGGGTTGAGCACGTATTGCCCGTCGATATAACCCACCCGGCACGCGCCCACCGGTCCGAGAAACGGCACGCCAGAGAGCGCCAGCGCGGCGCTGGCGCCGATCATTGCCGGAATGTCGCCGTCGATTTCGGGATTGAGCGACAGCACCTGGACGATGATCTGCACCTCGTTGTAAAAGCCGTCGGGGAAAAGTGGACGCAACGGCCGGTCGATGAGGCGCGAGGTCAGGATCTCTTTTTCGCTCGGACGACCTTCCCGCTTGAAGAAGCCGCCAGGGATGCGGCCCGAGGCGTAAAACTTTTCCATGTAATCGACGGTGAGCGGGAAGAAATCTTGTCCTTCTTTGGCTTGCGCTGCTGCCACCACCGTGGCGAGCACCACCGTATCGTCCATGTTGACCAGCACGGCGCCGCTGGCCTGACGGGCCATCTCGCCGGTTTCGAGGGTGACCGTGTGTTGGCCGTAAGTGAAAGATTTACGAATTGCGGTTGGCAAAGCGAGCTCTCCAAAATCGAAAAGCCCTCGCACGGGACGAGGGCTTGGGGAAATACCGAATTACTTACGCAACCCGAGGCGTTGGATCAGGGCAAGGTAACGATCCGGTTCGGTGCGCTTGAGGTAGTCCAAAAGACGGCGACGCTGCGACACCATTTTCAACAGGCCGCGACGCGAATGGTGGTCTTTTTTGTGCGTGGCGAAATGCGGCTGCAGCCCGTTGATGCGGGCAGTCAGCAGCGCCACTTGCACTTCCACCGAACCGGTATCGTTTTCGCCCCGACCGAATTCGGCGATGATTTTGGCTTTGGTTTCTTTGTCCAGCATGTTTCTTTCTCACAAAAAGGATGATAAGGCCGATTGAGGCGAAGGCGCCATAAGTTTAGCAACAAGTCGCTGTGGCGACAAGTGCCCGTGGCTCATTTTCCCAACACCGAGAAACGAAACCCCCCTCGACTGACGGACATACACGCGCACGCTACCGAAAAGCGCATCGACTGGAACGCTGCTCTCTGAGGTCGCTTCGACGACAAACGAACGAGGCCCTCTTGCACCCTGCGGTGCCAGCGCCACCCGCTGCCCTTGGCGGAACACCGCCGCTTGCTCGCTCGGCAAAATGACTGCCGGCAGATCCGCCACCAGTGCGTCCACGGGCAACAGTGCCGCTTCGGCTTCTTTACGTGAGCAAGCCAACCATTGCGCCAGGGTGCGCGCCGCCGCCACCTCGAAGCGGCCGATGCGTTCGCGCCGCAAACTCACGGTATGCGCGGGCACTCCCAACGCGGCCGCGATGTCTTCGGCCAAGGTGCGGATGTAGGTCCCTTTGCTGACGGTGGCAACCCACTCCCCCCGCTGGGCAGCCGCATCGAAGGTGAGGAGTTCGAGTGCCTGCACGGTGATCTCGCGCGCCTGCCGCGGCACTTCCTCGCCTCGGCGCGCCAATTCATAAAGCGGCACCCCACGATGCTTGAGCGCAGAGTACATCGGCGGCACTTGGGCGAGTTTTCCGAGGAACCGCGGCACGACCGCCGCCACTTCCTCCGCGGTCAATGCCGTTTCGCCGCGGGACGTCACGAGCCCTTCGGCGTCGCCGGTATCGGTCGCTACGCCAAATTGCACGGTAAAGCGGTAGGTTTTGTCCGCATCCAGCCAGCGCTGCACGAATTTGGTCGCTTCCCCAAAGGCGATGATCAGCAATCCAGTCGCCGACGGATCGAGCGTCCCGCTGTGCCCGGCTTTTGCAGCCGCCAGATGCCGTCGCAGCCGCTGCAGCGCTTCGTTGCTGCTCACGCCGGCGGGCTTGTCCAGCAGCGCCACGCCGTCGAGCTCACGCCAGCGGCGCGGCTGGCGCCCATCATGCTCCGCCGTCATCGCTGCCGCCGTCGTCATGTCCCTCGTGGCCACAGGTGTCCTCGTGCCTACCCGATGACGCGGCGCCGCCTGCGACTTGGTCGATCAGTTGCGTCAGGGCCACCCCGCGATCGATCGCGGTGTCGTAAAGAAAATGCAGCTGCGGCACTTTGAACAGACGCAAGCGTTTGCCCAGCTGCTGGCGCAAAAAGCCGCTGGCGCGCGCCAGCGCCGCGACCGTCTCAGCACCACGCTCAGGGCCCAGCCAAGTGCAGACATAGACCTTGGCGTGCGACAAATCGTTGCTGACTTCCACCGCCGTGATGCTGCAAGCACCCACCGCCGGATCCTTGAGCTCGCGGCGGATCAAATCGGACAGTTCGCGTTGCAACGCGTCCGCGACACGGCGAGCACGGGGAAAGTCTTTAGGCATGGTTCACCTTTTCTCTGCGCCACAGGATTACAGCGTGCGCGCCACCTCTTTGACCTCATAGACCTCGAGCTTGTCGCCCACCTGAACGTCCTGGTAGCCTTTGATCGACAAACCGCATTCATACCCGGCCTTGACTTCACGCACGTCGTCTTTGAAGCGCTTGAGCGAATCGAGCTCGCCATCATAAATGACGACGTTGTCTCGCAGGACGCGTACCCGGGCATTGCGGCGCACCAGGCCTTCGAGCACGTAGCATCCGGCCACCGTACCGACTTTGGGTACACGGAAGGTCTGGCGCACTTCCACCAACCCAAGAATTTCCTCTTTCTGCTCGGGGGAGAGCAAGCCGGACATCGCCGCCTTGACTTCTTCGACGGCATCGTAGATGACGTTGTAATAACGGATGTCGATGCCATAGGTTTCGGCCAACTTGCGAGCCCCAGAGTCGGCGCGGACATTGAAGCCGATGATGATCGCGCCCGAGGCTTGCGCGAGGTTGACGTCGCTTTCGGTGATCCCGCCCACCGCAGCGTGGATGACCTGCACTTGCACCTCGTCGGTACTGAGCTTTTGCAGCGCTTGCGCCAGCGCCTCGGCCGAACCCTGCACGTCGGTCTTGAGGATGATGGGCAGCTTCTTGACTTCGCCCTCGCCCATTTTCTGGAAAAGATTCTCCAGTTTGAGCGACTGCGCTTGCGCCAGTTTCTGCTCGCGGTACTTGCCCTGACGATGCAGCGCAATTTCGCGTGCCTTGCGTTCGTCGGGCAGCACATAGAACGACTCGCCCGCCTGCGGCACGTCCTCCAGCCCGAGGATTTCTGCCGGTATCGAGGGGCCAGCCGCTTCGATCGGACGACCATTTTCATCGAGCATCGCTCGTACCCGCCCGAAGGTGGCGCCGGCGAGCACGACGTCGCCTTTTTTCAGCGTGCCGCTTTGCACGAGCACCGTCGCCACTGGCCCACGGCCACGATCCAAGCGCGCTTCGATCACCAGTCCACGCGCCGGGCAATTCCGCGGCGCTTTGAGTTCCAACACTTCGGCCTGCAGCAAAATCGCTTCCAGCAGCTCGTCGATGCCCTGCCCCGTTTTGGCCGAGACATTGACGAACATCGCGTCGCCGCCGTATTCCTCGGGGATGACCCCTTCCCCGACCAGTTCTTGCCGCACCCGTTCCGGGTTGGCATCGGGCTTGTCGATTTTATTGACCGCCACGACGATGGGCACGTTGGCCGCCTTAGCGTGGTGGATCGCTTCGCGCGTCTGCGGCATCACGCCGTCGTCAGCGGCGACCACCAGCACGACGATGTCCGTGGCCTGCGCGCCACGGGCGCGCATCGCGGTAAAAGCTTCATGGCCCGGGGTATCGAGAAAGGTTACCACGCCGCGCGGCGTCTCGACATGATAGGCACCGATGTGCTGCGTGATCCCGCCGGCTTCCCGTGCCGCAACCTTGGTGCGACGAATGTAATCGAGCAGCGACGTTTTACCATGGTCGACGTGCCCCATCACCGTCACCACCGGCGGTCGCGGTTCTGGGGTGAGATCATAGCCTTGGCCCAGCGTTTCGAGGAAGGCATCGGGATCGTCGAGCTTGGCGGCCACTGCCCTGTGCCCCATTTCCTCCACCGCCAGCATCGCGGTTTCTTGGTCGAGCACTTGGTTGATCGTGGCCATCACGCCCAGCTTCATCAGCGTTTTGATCAGATCCACCGACTTCACCGCCATCAAATGCGCGAGCTCCGCGACCGTGATCGCCTCGGGCACATAAATCTCGCGCACCACCGGTTCGGTGGGTGCCTGAAAGCCGTGTTCGCTTTCTTCTGAACGGCGCTGGGGTTTGCCCTTCTTGCCGCCTTTGCCTTTCCAACCGGCGTTCTCGTCGTCCAGCGCCCGCACTTTCAAGGCGGTTTTCTTCGCGGCTTTTTCTTTTTCCTCGCGCAGTTCCTTGGCGGTTTTTTCGGCTTTTTTGCCTTTGGGGGCTTCTTTGGTTTTTTCTGGAACGGGGGCCGGGGCTACCGTGGCGGCCTCGGGCTGGGCAGCGGCTGCCGACGCTTGGCCCGCCGCAGCGTCTTCTTCGCGGCGTTTTGCCGCCAAGCGGGCTTCCTCCCGCGCGCGCCGCTCACGCAGCTCGGCTTCCTGCATCGCGCGCAACTTTGCTTGCCGCTCGGCCTCTTTGCGCCGCCGTTCCAGCTCCTCGGGCGAAAGTACGGGATGCAGCGTCGCGCTTTTGCGCTCAGCTGTTACCGGCGCCGGGGAGGTAGCCTCTTGAAGCGCTGCCGTCGGTTTGGGTACGACAGAGGATTTGCTCGCAGCAGCGGGTTTAGAGACCGCAGCGGGCTTAGTGGCTGCAGGTTTTTTTGCTATTGCCGAAGGCTTAGCTTCCGCCGGCTTGGGGGGCGCCTGGGTTTGCGGTTCGACTGCCTTGGGTTGCGGCTTGACTGCTCCTTGATCCATTTCGGGAGCTTTTACCGCCTCGGCATGCAGCAAAGACTCGCTGGCTGGTGCGGCCACACCTTCACTATGAACCGGCTTAGCCGCAGTGGTTTCCGCGCTGATGAGTGGTGTGGCCTCGCTCATCGCCTCGGCAGGCGCAACCGTCGGTGCCGTGAACACCTGGTCCTCACCCGGGCGCATTTGCACGTGCTCAGACTCTGCCCCAATCGGCGAAACGGGGGTGGCTTGCGCCGCCACCGGTGTGGATGGCGTTTCCGTGGCGCGCTCACTGGCGCGCAGCGCCGCCTCCAGGCGTGCCTTTTCTTCTTGCGTCTTGGCAAGCACTTCTTCTTTTTTCACCAGCACGCGCTTTTTGCGCACTTCTACCGGCACGGTGCGCGCGCGACCCGCCGCGTCGGTGGCGCGGATCGCCGTCATTTCCCTACGCTTCAAGGTGATCTTGCGATCCTGTTCCTGGCCGTGCTGCCGCTTAAGGTACTCGAGCAGTTGTGCTTTGTCCGCCGCGGTCAGCGCATCCTCAGGGCCTTGCACGGGAACACCGGCCTCGTTGAGTTGTTGCACGAGTTTGACCACGGGAATCCCGAGTTCCTCGGCAAAGGTTCTTACGTTATCGACGGTCATGCGCCGCTCCTTTCTGTCATTCGAACCAATGGGCGCGCGCTCGGGTAATCAGCGCCGCCGCTCGGTCGGGGTCGATTCCGGTGATCGCCACCAATTCGTCGGTGGAGAGTTCGCCCAGGTCATCGCGCGTCATGATCCCGGAACGCGCCAATTTCACGGCCAGCGCCCGATCGATTCCTTCGAGCTCGAGCAACTCGGGTTCCAGTTTCTCGATGGCTTCTTCCTCAGCGATCGCCTCAGTCAAAAGAGTGTTACGTGCCCGTTCGCGCAATTCCTGTACCAGCTCCTCATCCAACCCTTCGATCGCCAGCATTTCGCTCATTGGCACATAAGCGATTTCCTCGAGTGTCGTGAAACCTTCGGCCACGAGCAGATCGGCCAGGTCTTCGTCCACGTCGAGTTTCTCCATGAACAGTTGCCGCAGCTTCGCCGCTTCTTCTTCACGCTTGGCGCGCGACTCGGATTCGCTCATCAGGTTGATCGTCCAACCGGTGAGCTCCTGCGCCAGGCGCACGTTTTGTCCATTGCGGCCGATCGCGATCGCCAAATTCGCATCATCCACCACCACGTCCATCGCGTGATTGTCTTCATCCACGACGATCGAAACGACCTCGGCGGGTTGCAACGCCGCAATCACGTACTGCGCCGGATCGGGCGACCAGACGATGATGTCGATTTGCTCCATCGCGATTTCATTGCGCACCGCCATCACGCGCGAGCCTTTCATACCCACACAAGTGCCGACCGGGTCCAGCCGCGGGTCTTTGCTGTGCACCGCGATCTTGCTGCGTAGGCCTGGGTCGCGCGCGCAGCCTTTGATCTCGATGAGGCCCTCTTCGATCTCGGGAACTTCGAGTTCAAACAGCGCCACCACCAGCTCGGGCGAGATGCGCGACAAAATGATCTGCGGACCGCGCCCCTGGCGGTCGATGCGCTTGAGCACCGCGCGGACGCGATCGCCCGTGCGCAGCACCTCCCGCGGGATCATTTCTTCACGTGGCAGCAAGGCTTCGAACCGCCCGATCTCCACGATCGCGTTACCGCGCTCCATGCGCTTGATCACGCCGCTGACCAGGCGTTCCTTGCGCTCGAGAAACTCGCGCAGCATCTGTTCGCGCTCGGCGTCGCGAATCTTTTGCAAAATGATCTGTTTGGCCGTCTGCGCACCGATCCGCCCCAGCTCCACGACCGGAATTTCCTGTTCGAAATACTGGCCGGACTGGATGTTGGGGTCGTGTTCGCGCGCGTCGATCAGACCCATCTCTTTTTCGTCGTTGGTCACCTCGGCATCGGGCAGCACCAGCCAACGCCGAAAAGCGCGGTAGGTGCCATGCTGGCGGTCGACCTCGACCCGAACGTCGGCGTCTTCGTGCAAGTGCTTCTTCGTTGCCGAGGCTAGGGCAGACTCCAATGCCGTAAAGACGATGTCCCGTGAAACGTTTTTCTCGTGCGCCAGCGCATCAACCAACAACAACAGTTCGCGACTCATACCTACCCCTTTACTCAATCGAATTGCGGCACCAACCGCGCTCGCTCGATCTCGGCGAGCTCAAAGCGCACTTGCTGCCCGTCATCCAATGCCAAAGTCACCGAGGTTTCATCCGCTGCCGCGATCTGACCGACGAAATGACGGCGCGCCCCGGCCGGTGCCTCTTTAAGGCGCAGCTGCGCCCGAGATCCCAGAAAACGCTGAAAGTGCGCCGGTTTTTTCAGAACGCGATCCAGCCCCGGAGAGGAGACCTCGAGCCGATCGTAATCGACGTTTTCCACCTCGAAAACGCGCTGCAATTGGTTGCTCAAACGCTCACAGTCGTTGATGGTCACCCCGGCAGGCGTGTCAATGAACACGCGGATCAGACGCCCGCGCGGGCTGAGCTCGAAGTCGATCAACTCGTACCCCAGGCTTGCCGCCACTTGCTCGACGAGGTGTTCCAACTGCATCCTTTATCCACCAATAAAAAAAGGGCGGTTGACGCCCCCGTTTGACTTCGGAAGGTGCCATCCTGCGTCAAGAGCGCTACAGGATGACGTTTCATCGAATCATAGCGTTTTTATGCAGCGAAATCAAGACATAAATAGGCATGTTGTGCGTTGCGGCGATGCCAGGAGGTTCTGATTCCCAGCGCGATTACGGTATACTCCCGCCCTTGCCTTACCCACCAAATGCATCATGGACTACCTCGGCTTTCGGCTGCGCAACAACCTGTTCCTGGCCCCGATGGCGGGGGTGACTGACCGACCCTTTCGGCAACTGTGCAAACGCCTGGGCGCCGGGCTGGCAGTATCCGAAATGGTCACATCCAATTCGCTACTTTACGGCAGTGCCAAAACGCGCCGGCGCGCCGATCACACCGGCGAGGTCGAACCCATCGTCGTGCAGATCGCCGGTGCCGAGCCGCAGATGATGGCTGAAGCGGCTCGCTACAACGTCGAGCGCGGTGCCCAGATCATCGACATCAACATGGGCTGCCCGGCCAAAAAGGTCTGCAACGTTTTTGCCGGATCGGCGCTGATGCAAGACCTGTCGCTGGCAGCGCGCATTCTTGAAGCCGTCGTGAAAGCAGTGCCTGACACTCCCGTGACGCTCAAGATGCGCACCGGTTGGAACCGCGAGAACAAAAACGCGCCGCAGCTGGCGCGCATCGCCGAAGAGATCGGCATTCGCGCGCTGGCGATCCACGGCCGCACGCGCGCCGATCAGTACATGGGTCAGGCCGAATACGACACGATTGCCGAGGTCAAATCCCGCGTGCGCATTCCGGTGGTGGCCAACGGCGACATCACCACGCCAGAAAAGGCCCAGTTCGTGCTGGCCTATACGCAAGCGGATGCGATCATGATCGGCCGCGCCGCGCAGGGCCGTCCGTGGATCTTTCGCGAGATCGAGCACTACCTCGCCACCGGCGAAAAACTCCCGCCGCCGTCGCGCAAGGAAATCGGCACCATTTTGCTGAAGCACTTGGAAGATCTCTACGCGTTCTACGGCCCGGAAACTGGGGTAAAAATCGCCCGCAAACACATCGGCTGGTACAGTAAGGGCATCCCCGCAGCAGCGGTATTTCGCCAGCACCTGATGACCCTGCAAACCTGCGAACAACAACGCGCGTGCGTGCAAGCGTTTTTCCTGCACGACGAGGAGGTGGCAGCATGAACGCAAGCACCCCCGACCCGCTCGAAGCGGCGATCCGGCAACTGCTGCAAGAGTACTTTCGCCACCTCGACGGCGCCAAAGCCAGCGCCTTGCACGCGATGGTGATTGAGCGTGTCGAACGGACCTTGTTCGACATCGTGCTCGTGCACACGCGCGGTAATATTTCGCACGCCGCGGAAATGCTCGGCATCGGCCGCAACACTCTGCGGCGCAAGCTCAAGGACTATCAACTCATCAGCGAGAGATCATGACCACGCGTTTTGCCTTACTGAGCGTTTCCGACAAAACCGGCTTGGTGCCGTTTGCCCAGGCACTCCATCAGCTGGAATTTACCCTTCTCTCCACCGGCGGCACGGCGGCGGCGCTGCGCGCGGCGGGACTGCCGGTGACCGAGGTTTCCGCCCACACCGGTCAACCCGAAATCCTCGACGGGCGGGTCAAGACGCTGCATCCGCGCATCCACGGTGGGATCCTGGCGCGGCGCGATGATGCGGCGCATCTGCGCACGCTTGCCGAGCACCACATCCCGCCGATTGATCTCGTGGTGGTCAACCTCTACCCCTTTGCCGCCACCGTCTCGCGCCCGCAGTGCACACTCGAAGAAGCCATCGAAAACATCGACATCGGCGGCCCCGCGATGGTACGCGCCGCAGCCAAGAACCACGGAAACGAGCAAGGGGGCGTGACCGTGGTCACCGACCCCGCCGACTACGAAACGGTGCTCGCCGAGCTGCGCGCCCACGGCGCGGTGCGTTACCCCACGCGCTTTCGCTTGGCAGCCAAAGCCTTTGCACACACCGCGCAATACGACGCGATGATCGCCGAATGGCTGGGCGCCCGCGTCAAAGTCATTACCCAAGGAGAAACCGCCGCGACCCAAAAAGAAACTGCCGCGCCGCCCGCCGAAACGTTTGCGCCGTTGTTGCTACCGACGTTCATCAAAGTCAGCGACCTGCGCTACGGCGAAAACCCCCACCAACGCGCCGCGTTCTACCGCGATCCGCACCCCGTTGCCGGAGCGCTGGCCTTGGCCGAGACGCTGCAAGGCAAGGCGCTTTCTTACAACAACCTTGCCGACGCCGACGCGGCGTGGGAGCTCATCAAGGCTTTCGATCCGGTAAGCGACGGACCGGCGTGCGCGATCATCAAACACGCTAACCCCTGCGGCGTGGCGCTTGGCACGAGCGCCGAAGACGCTTACCGCCGCGCCTTTGCCACCGATCCTACTTCGGCCTTTGGCGGCATCATCGCGTTCAACACCGCCGTGGATGCCGCCGCTGCCCGCGCGGTGACGGGGCAATTTCTGGAAGTACTGATCGCCCCGGACTATACCGAAGAAGCGCTGGCGGTTCTGGCGGGCAAACCCAACGTGCGGGTGCTGCGCTGCCCGTGGGGCCCCGCGGTGGCGCAGCGCGACTTCAAACGCATCGGCGGCGGACTGCTGGTGCAGGACAGCGACGTGCCGGTGTGGGACGAAGCGGCACTGCGGGTGGTCACCCAACGCGAACCCAGCCAAGCCGAGTGGCGCGATCTCCAGTTCGTCTGGCGAGTAGCGAAATACGTCAAATCCAACGCCATCGTCTATGGCAAAGACGGTCAGACCGTCGGCATCGGCGCCGGGCAAATGAGCCGGGTAGATTCCTCGCGCATCGCCGTGCTCAAAGCGCAAGCCGCCGGGATGAGCGTGGTCGGCTCGGTGGTGGCTTCCGACGCGTTCTTTCCGTTCCGCGATGGGCTCGATGTTCTTGCCGAAGCCGGCGCCACCGCGGTGATCCAACCCGGCGGATCGGTGCGCGACGAGGAAGTGATCGCCGCTGCCAACGAGCACGGCATCGCGATGGTCTTTACCGGCATGCGTCATTTCCGGCATTGAAAAAACGACAGAGCCGCAGAAACACACACCAACCAATCTCCAAATGACGCTCGAATTGCACGATAGCCAGGCAAAAACGAGGATACCGCGATGAAAAACTACGGCTTGACGGTGATGGTGATCGGCAGCGGCGGACGCGAACACGCGCTGGCGTGGAAACTGGCGCAATCGCCGCGCGTGGCGCGCGTATACGTCGCCCCCGGCAACCCCGGCACCGCCGCCACTGAAAAATGCCTTAACCTACCCGCGAACGATATCCCCGCCTGGGTCGACGCGGCAAAGCGCCACGCTGTGGATCTGACCGTCGTTGGCCCCGAGGCGCCGCTGGCGGCCGGGGTGGTGGATGCGTTTCATGCCGAGGGTCTTGCCATTTTCGGGCCGACGCGCGCTGCGGCACAGCTCGAAGCAAGCAAAGACTTCGCCAAACGCTTCATGCAGCGCCATGGCATCCCCACTGCCTCCTTTGCCACCTTTGCCGACGCGCGCGAAGCGCACGCCTATGTCGACGCACACGGCGCGCCGATCGTCATCAAGGCCGATGGTCTTGCCGCCGGCAAAGGCGTGGTGGTGGCGATGACGCTGGAGGAAGCACACGCGGCGATCGACCGGATGCTGGTGGCCAACGCCTTTGGGGATGCGGGCGCGCGCGTGGTGATCGAAGCGTTTCTTGACGGCGAAGAAGCCAGTTTCATCGTGATGAGCGACGGCAAGCATGCGCTGGCCCTTGCCACCAGCCAGGACCACAAACGGCTGCTCGATGGCGACCGTGGCCCCAATACCGGCGGCATGGGCGCTTATAGCCCTGCGCCCGTGGTCACACCCGAGGTACACGCGCGCGTGATGCGCGAAATCATCCAACCCACGCTTGCCGGCATGGCCGCCGAGGGAACGCCCTACGTGGGTTTCCTTTACGCCGGGCTGATGATCAGCCCCGAAGGTCGGCCATACGTCGTCGAATTCAACTGCCGCATGGGTGACCCGGAAACCCAGCCAATCCTGGCGCGGCTCAAGACTGACCTGGTGATGCTCATCGAAGCGGCACTGGAGGGTAAGCTCGATACCGCCACTGCTGACTGGGACCGCCGGGTGGCGCTGGCGGTGGTGCTTGCCGCCGCCGGATACCCCGACAACGTGCGCAAAGGCGACGTGATAACGGCACTCCCTGCCGAACCCACGCCGCTGACCCTACCCGAAGACGGTGTGCTGGTCTTTCACGCCGGCACAGCGCAGCGCGACGACGGTGCGTTCGTCACCCACGGCGGGCGAGTGCTTGCGGTCACTGCGCTGGGGGATAGTGTCGCGCAAGCGCAGCAGCGCGCTTATGCGGTTGCCGAGGCGATTCATTTCGACGGCAAACAAATGCGCCGCGACATCGGTCATCGCGCACTGGCGCGGCATAGCGGCACCGTTTGAACGGTTTTTCTGCTATTCCACGCTGCGAACCAGCGGCTCGAAACAGGCCCGGGGCAATAGCAGACGCCTCGGGCTTCCGGGCAGAGGAATAAAGCCGAAATGACGATAAAACGCCGCAGCGCGCTCTGCATTTGCCATCGACGACGATCGCTGCGACGATGTCGCGTTGCAAGCGTGCGCTTTTGATGATGACCGTCATTGGCTGCCTGTCCCAACCACTCACTATGGTCAGTGTGCGCCATTTGGGTGCATAATGTCAAAAAAGCTCACTAAGAGAACCTCATGGACCCTCACCGCACCCTCGACCCGCAACGTTTGCGGGAACGTTTTCTTAGCTTGCAACGCGACATCGTCGCGGCGCTCGAAGCCTTCGACGGTAAGCCGTTCCTGACCGATGCCTGGACCCGCCCCGCCGAAGACCGCCTGCAAGGCGACGGGATCACGCGCCTGATCGAGGAGGGAAACTTCTTTGAGCGTGGTGGCTGCAACTTCTCGCACGTGCGTGGGCCACACCTGCCGCCGTCGGCCACCGCAGCGCGGCCGGAACTGGCCGGACGGGCGTTCGAAGCGATGGGTGTGTCGTTGGTGCTGCATCCGCACAACCCCTACTGCCCCACGGTGCATCTGAACGTGCGTTTTTTCCTTGCCACGTGCGCGGACGAGGCACCGGTGTGGTGGTTCGGCGGCGGCATGGATCTGACCCCCTACTACCCTTTTACCGAGGACATCGTGCATTTTCACCGCACCTGTCGGGAGGCGGTACTGGCGGGCGGGGGCGATGAAGCACTCTACTGGGCGTGGAAAGACTGGTGCGACCGCTACTTTTACCTCAAACACCGCAACGAACCGCGGGGGGTAGGCGGAGTGTTTTTCGATGATCTCGGTGCCGACGGCAACACTCCGTTCGAGCGCGCCGAAGCGCTGACCTTTGCGGTGGGGGAACGGTTCCTCGATGCATACCTTCCCATTGTCGAGCGGCGCCGCCATCTGCCCTACGGCGAACGCGAACGGGCGTTTCAAAGCTACCGCCGCGGACGCTACGTGGAATTCAACCTGGTGTGGGACCGCGGCACGCTTTTTGGGCTACAAACCGGCGGGCGCACCGAATCCATCTTGATGTCCATGCCCCCCGTGGCCACGTGGCGCTACCAATGGCAACCCGAACCCGGCAGCCCCGAAACGGCGCTCTTTGATGCGTTGGTGCCGCGGCGGTGGGCGAAGCTGTGACTACCGTGTGCCGGTAGGTCCTGCGCCCGAGTGCGATGTTTGCATCGAGCCAGCGCGGTGGGGTTTTCGCGCTACTGCCCAAGCGCCTGTTGCACCGCGGAGAAATGCCGCCGGCTGACCGGCAAGCGCGTGCCGTCGCGCAACACTACCTCCCCACCCAGCCCTTTGCGCACCACCGCCTCGATCCATCCGCGCGCTACCAATAGCGAGCGGTGGGTGCGCACGAATCCCTCGCCCACCCGCTGGGCGATCGTCTCCAGTGCGGCATCGCACGCAAACGTGCCCATCGTCGTATGTGCCCACACGACCTTGTCCTCGGCCTGAAAATAGCGAATCGCCGACTGCGGTACCCGCTCGCTGCGCCGCCCCAGGCGAAACACCCACACCGGTTCCCCTGGTGAAGCGGCCACCGGCGCCAGGCGTAACCGTTGCACCGCCTGTAATGCCTGCGCCAGCCGCTCGCGCGACACCGGTTTGACGAGATAATCCACCGGGTGCACCGAGAACGCCTCCAGCGCATGTTGCGGATACGCGGTGACGAATACCACCGCAGGCGGCTGCGGCAACGCGTCGATCATCCGGCCCAGACTCAACCCGTCCTCGCCGGGCAGCGCAATGTCTAAAAGCACCGCCTCCGGCAACCGTTGTGCCAGTACCGCGCGCACGCTCGCCGCATCGGCAAACCCTTCCACCTCATGCCCGAGCTCAGTTACCATCCTAGTGAGCCGCGCGCGCGCCAGCGGCTCATCCTCGACCACCCACACCCGCATCTTCGTCTTCCCGCGGCAATTGCACCGTTACCACATACCCACCGTCGTCCCGACGCACCGCCATTGATCCTCCTGCGCTTTGCACCAACGTCCGCACCGTCGCCTGTCCCAAACCAAAGCCGCGCCTCCCAGAGTTCTCCTGTAGCGACTCTCCCTCTGGTGATGTCGCGTCGTTGCGTACCCGCAACAGGATCCCCGTCTCGGCTGAGGCTTCGAGATCGATATCCACTTGTGCCGTGCCTGCTTGCGCCATACCGTAGCGCACCGCATTCTCCACCAGCGGCAGCAGCACGCCCCGCGGCACCCGCGCCTGCGTCCAACGTGAATCCTGCGGCAATTGCCAGCGCACCTGCAAACGCGGCCCAAAACGCAACGTCTCGATCGCCAGGTACGCACGCACCCCCTCCACTTCCTGCCCCAATGACCAATGGGAAGGGGCTGCCAACGCACTGCGCAGCAACGTCGCGAGCGCCTCCAGCGCCGTCTCGGCGGGTTGTGCCTGCGGCGTTGGCGGCAATAGCGCCGCGATGGTATTGAGCGCATTGAACAAAAAATGCGGCTCCAGCCGCGCCAGCAGCGCTTCGTGTCGCGCTTGCAAAAGCGCCTCTTCCTGCGCCTGCATCTGCCGGGCCGCCGCCACCGTCAGCCACACGAACATTCCCAGAAGCAGCGCCACCGCGGCGGTAACCGCAACCTGCTGCCAAGCAATCGGCCAGCCGAGCCACAGGCGCGCCACCCCCAAAAGCCCCAGTGCGGTGATCACCGCCACTCCCCAGGCCAGTCCACCCACCGCCTGCGCCGGCCAACCCTGCCACCAGCGCCGTGTGAGCGCCAGTGCGTTGAGCGTGAGCACCACCACCCAGGTGCCATAAAAAGCCAGCAGCCCAAACCAGCGCAAGCGATCGCCCCACTCCCACGGTGTGCGATCGGCAAGAGCAACGAGGGCGGCAAGCAACACCGTGCCGGTCAACAACAAAAGCACCCCGCGCGGCTGCAACCACGCCACCGCCATAGATGACGCAACGAGCATCTTGCCGTTTGTCCGCCCATTTCGACCGCTCGTCCTCATCTCTGACGATTTGCCCTTGCTGTCCTTTCAACCTCCTTCTAGAATAGCATCAAGTAGGCAGAGAACCGACATGAAACGGAGCCAAGGGGTTACCCTCGTCGAGCTGATGGTCACGGTGGCAGTGCTGGCGATCATTGCGATGATCGCGGTGCCTGAATTCCGTGAGATGACCGCCCGACAACGCATTCATTCGACCACCAACGATCTCGTCACGGCTGTTCATTTCGCTCGGTCTGAAGCCATCCGGCGGGGAGCGACCGTGGTGATGTGCAAAAGCAGTGACGGCTCGATCTGCAAAACCACTGCCAATGACTGGGAAGTCGGCTGGATCGTGTTCGTCGACACCAACGGCAATGACAATCGCGACAACGGTGAGGAAATAGTGCGGGCATGGCCAGCACGTGCTGGCGGCATCACGGTTCGTCCAAACAATAGCAACACTAACACGATACTTCGTTTCAACGGGCGAGGTGAAATGCAAAATTTGGGCGCAGGAGGCATGAGTTTCCGCATTTGCGCTCCCGGTATCGGTGCTGAGGGTCGCAGCGTCGTCCTGACGCGTTTGCGTCCGGCAACGGAACCCTTCAATGGATGTTGAGCAGTCATGAACGCACAACGCGGTGTTTCTCTGCTCGAAGTGTTGATCGCGGTCGTCGTGCTTTCGATCGGTCTGCTCGGTATCGCTGCGCTGCAAGCCAACGCCCTTCGTGCCAATGAAAGCGCTTTGGTGCGCAGCCAAGCCGTCATGCTGGCCGATCTCATGCTTGATGCGATGCGTGCCAACCCTCAACCCGCCAGTGCCGGGGCATATAACAGCAACGGTTGGTTGTGTGCCGCACCTTCGATCGGAGGGTCATTGGCTCAAAACGACCTGAGTTTCTGGATACAACGAATCAAAGATACCTTGGGGAACTCAGCGGACAGCTGTGGTCGCATCACCTGCAATGCGGTGGCTGGTCGCACCACTTGTACCGTAGAAGTGCGATGGAACGACGAGCGCGCGAGAGGTAACGCGCAGGAGATCGTCTCGGTTACCAGCGAATTGTAAGGGGTAGCGCGATGGTGCAAGGAACTTTGCTCAAAGAATGTCGATCGTCGCCTTCTCGTCGTCAGCAAGGCGCCGCATTGGTCGTCGGATTGGTGCTGCTCGTCATCGTGACGTTACTGGGGGTCACCAGCCTGCGCACCGTCACGCAAGAACAACGCATGAGCGCCAATCAGCAAGACCGACAGCTGGCATTTCAACGCGCCGAGCAGTCGCTGCGCGAGGGGGAGGCACAGCTCATTCAAAATCCGAGCAATTTTACGAACGCCAATCGCTTGGCCGACCCGACGGGAAATTGGGTGGGAACGGCACTGCCGGGGCAGCCCCCTGCCAGCTACCACGTCGGTCCACCCGAGGCGCAACGCCGCGTCCAATCACAAGATCCCAGTTTGGATTTGGATCCATCCTCTCAACGTTGCTGGAATGTCCACCTAGTGCATGCTCGTGCTGAAGGACGAAGCACTGACAGCAGTGTAATTCTGCGCTCCATACATTTAGGTGACAAGATACAGTGCCAAGGCCAATAGCAAAAAAGGGATTCCTGGAGAAGGCAAGGAGAAAAAAATGAGATACTGGTCTGCTGCCGCACTTGCTCTCCTGAATTTTATGGTATCCGTGTCGGTACGGGCGCAGGTGCCACTCGAACTGGCACAACAACCCCTCTTTTCGGTGCAGTTAGTCTCGGATGGCCATCTGGTGTTGACCCCTTCGGTCGAATGGCCAACGATCGTCAGCGTCGCCAATCTCGGCAACTTCGATCCCAATCGCGTCTATGATGGTTATTTCGATGCAAGAAAATGTTATGAATACCGTTACCACACCACAGAAAGCGAGCGGCATTTTCGCCCCGTCCGCACAACCTCAGACGGTCGCTGCGGCGGCCACGGAGAATGGAGCGGCAATTTCCTCAACTGGGCAGTCACACAGACGGTCGATCCTTTTCGCAAAGCTCTGACCGGCGGCAATCGCGTCAAAGACACTCCGACTGAGACATGGCTGCAGAAAGCGCGGCACACGGGTCAAGGAGGGGAAGGGATTTTCCCCAACCGTCGCGTTCCGGCCAGCGGCAACAACGCTGCCCTTGTGCGCCAACATACACCCTTCAACGCCGACTACATCCAGATACGCATCCAGGGGCTACAGCACCGCATGCGCTTTCGGCTCAACAATACCAACGTCGATCACGCGGTGCAGCACTATAACCCGACAAGCAGCAACTGCACCACTGCTGCTTGCGAGCTCAGTGTACGCGTCGCGGTGTGCGTGCCCGGTTTGTTGGAGGAAAACTGCAAGCAATATGCTTCGGGGTGGAAGCCGGAAGGCCTGTTGCAGGAATACTCCGATCGCCTTGCTTATTCGCTTTTTGCCTATCTTAACGACAGTGATACGCTGCGCGATGGCGCGGTAATGCGCGCGCGCAAAAAGTACATTGGACCAAAAATTCGCAACGAACAGGGTGAATGGGTGGATAATCCTCGCCGCGAATGGGATCCTGTGACCGGGGTGCTCATCCGCAACCCCGACAGTGACTGGGCTGCGGCAACAAACGCGAACATTCAAGACAGCGGCGTCATCAATTATCTCAATAAATTCGGCGAGATGACGACGCAAAACCACAAGTCGTTCGACCCCGTTTCGGAACTCTACTATACGGCGCTGCGTTATCTGCGCAATCTCGGTAACGTGCCGACATA
>FWPV01006525.1_pt1 | contig 22157 bp, 28 predicted proteins | sample 2228371 | NCBI WGS metagenome assembly FWPV01 (sample SAMEA103939776, study PRJEB20133) | metagenome | reverse complement strand
AACATTGGGTTTAGAAATGGCGGCGTAAGGTACAAATCTTTTTCTTAAAAACTATAGCCTTGACGCGCTTGTGCCAACGATGATCATAGGCGACGTTACCCGCGTGCGCCAGGTGCTCATCAATCTGCTGGGCAACGCCATCAAATTCACCGACCGCGGCGAGGTGGTGGTGGAGGTGAATGTGGACAGGGCGGAGAACGGAGACCGTAAAGCGTCTGCCGTTACATCCGAGGGGCCAGTCTATACGCTCCACTTTGCCGTGCGCGATACCGGTCTGGGTATTCCAGCGGACCGTCAGGACCGGCTGTTTCGCTCGTTTTCGCAGGTTGACATTTCTACCACTCGCCGCTACGGCGGCACCGGCTTGGGGCTGGCTATCAGCAAGCGGTTGTGCGAGATGATGGGCGGAACCATCTGGGTAGAAAGTGAAGGAGTACCCGGCCGGGGCAGCACCTTTCATTTCACCCTCCAGGCCCCGCTCGCGCCGGCCGCGCCGCGCGTCTACAGCCGCCAGCAGCCTTTGTTGGAAGGGCGGCGCGTGTTGATCGTAGATGACAATGCCACCAACCGGCGGATTCTCAGAGCGCAGACGCAGGCATGGGGCATGCTGCCGCGCGATACGGCCTCGCCGCAAGAAGCGCTCGAATGGATCCGACGCGGCGACCCGTTCGATGTGGCGTTGCTGGATATGCAAATGCCGGATATGGATGGCCTTATGCTGGCCCAAGAGATTCGCCGCTTCCACGATGCGCAGGCTCTGCCGCTGATTATGCTGACCTCGCTGGGGCGGCGCGAAAGCGGCGCCGAGGCCGTTGACCTGGCCGCTTACCTGACCAAGCCGGTCAAGCCCTCGCAATTGCACGATGCGCTTGTCGAGGTCTTTGGCAAAGCCCGCGAGGCGCGCAGCAGGGAAGCGGTACTGCAACTCGATGCTCAGATGGGGGAACGCCTGCCGCTGCGGATTTTGGTGGCAGAGGATAACGTTGTGAACCAAAAGCTGGCGCTCCAGGTCCTGAAAAAGCTCGGCTATCGCGCTGATATTGCCGCCAACGGGTTAGAGGTGCTGGAAGCCTTGAACCGCCAGCCCTACGATGTCGTTTTGATGGATGTGCAAATGCCAGAGATGGATGGCCTGGAAGCTACGCGCCGCCTGCGAGCGATGAGCCTGCCGGTGCGCGTCATTGCCATGACCGCCAACGCCATGCAAGGCGATCGTGAGATGTGCCTGGCCGCCGGCATGGACGACTATGTGAGCAAGCCCATCCGCATCGAAGAATTGGTGAACGCTCTGAGTAAATGCCGTCCTGCGCTCTAGCGCGCCCGCAACCCCTCGAATCAGCGCGGCGGCTTTGCCTCGAAAGCAGTGATGCAAATGTATCACTGCACCCGGTCGCTCAAAGCAACTGGCACGCCATCGCCAACCTGAAGATGTTAGAGACCCGGCGCGAGTTTCACTCGCCGGGCAAAGACCTGTCGGAGCTGGATTGGATGTGTTGAAATGGTGCCGTTCCTTCGGATTCATCTTCTGATGGAAAGCCCTTCCGCGCTGGCCTGACGGTCAACCGTTTCGAGCGGACGGGTCGCGCACAACGAGTTGCAGCCGATGTTGCTCCCTGTGCCTTGCTCGCTCTGCGGGCGGCTGAACATGGACGGTCAGGCGCAGGAACACGTTATGCTTTCCCTCCAAACTGTGATACAATCAGAATGTGTATTACAAGAGATTGATCGATTGGGAGGTCGTATGGAAACAGTTCTGGTGTCCCCCAAATTCCAGGTGGTTATCCCTCGCGCCATCCGCGAATCCTTGAAGATTCGACCCGGTCAGAAAATACAGGTCGTCCTCTACGGAGATAGAATCGAACTTATCCCTCTCAAGCCTGTCAAGAAAATGCGTGGTTTCCTCAAGGGCATTGATACTTCTATCGAGCGAGAGGCTGACCGGATATGAACATTGTTGATTCGTCAGGTTGGCTGGAGTATTTTGCCGATGCTCCGAACGCCACTTTCTTTGCCCCTGCCATAGAAAATATCCGAGTTGTTGGTCCCTGCTATAAGCATTTATGAAGTATTCAAGCAAGTCTTGCAGCAACGGGGTGAAGATGAGGCGTTGCAAGCCGCCGCAACTATGATGTAAGGCCGTGTGATCAACCTTGATGCTTCACTTGCTCTGAGTGCAGCCAGGATTTCAGCCGACTTGGGACTTCCTATGGCTGATAGTATCATTTTGGCTACGGCTCGCGCTTATGGGGCTATTTTGTGGACACAAGATGTTGATTTTGAAAAAATCGCTCGAGTACGCTACATCCAGAAACGATAGGCACATTGGTTATGGGCAGGGGGGCGCGTCACCGGCCTCCCGGTCGTTCCCGAACCGGGCGGGAGTTGACGTTTTCCCTCTTCGGTTATATCAGATTGATGTGAAATGATTTTTGCTTGTCATTGCGAGCCGCCCCGTTGTTTCCCCTTCGGTACGCTCAGGGCTTCGACTCAGGGTAAACTCCGGGCGGCGAAGCAACCTCCTCTTGGCCGGGAGAGTGTTTTTCACCGCCAAGACGCGAAGGACGCAAAGAATTTCAATGTAAAACCTGGCGTTCCTGGCGTCGCCTGCCCCCGCCGCAGGCAGGGGGTGGTGGTTCCAAAATCTTTGCCGGAGAATTGAGGCAATGCCAACGGTACCAATGAAGGCCGGTCCATATCGGTTCTTTTTCTACTCTGGTGATCGAGACGAGCCGCCGCATATCCATGTCGAACACAAAGGCAAAAAAGCCAAATTCTGGCTTGATCCTGTTCGGCTTCAAACCAGTGGCGGCTTTAGCCGCCGTGAGATCAGTCGGATACAACGACTGGTAGAAGAAAACCGAGAACAACTGTTGAGGAGTTGGGATGAGTTCTTTAGTGATTGAAATACAAACTGCTACTGTGCAAAACGTGACCGTGACAGACGATACGTTGATATTTGATCTGGCCGATGGGCGGACTGTGTCTGTTCCGCTGGCGTGGTATCCTCGGTTGTGGTATGGTGAACAAGCCGAGCGAGACAATTGGGAAGTCATTGGCCAGGGGGAAGGCATCCATTGGCCTGATTTGGATGAAGATATCAGCGTTGAGAACGTGCTATGGGGTAAACCTTCCGGTGAAAGTCAGCGGTCATTCAAGCGGTGGATGGAGGAGCGGTCACGGCGGAGGAAAGCAATTCATACAGAAACAGCGACCTAGTTCCGGTCTGGGAGGCCATCGCCGGCCTCCCGGCCTTTCCCGAACCGTGCGAGAGTTGCCTTTTCCCTTTTGGGCTATATCGTCCCACCTGAATAGACATTCAATTGTCAAGGTACTACACTCGACCCCGCTGTTCGGCCCGCGCTGGCCTGACGGTCAACAGTTTTGAGCGGACGGGTCGCGCACAACGAGTTGCAGCCGATGTTGCTCCCTGCGCCTCGTCTGTCTGACCGCGCTGCAAGGTGACACGGTCAGAGACCGGTCACAGCAGGGGGGCGTCCGTCGGTGGTCGGTGGTCGTTCGTCGGTGGTCGGTCGTCGTCCATCTGACCGCGACCGCCGGGCCCGGCTATCGCACGCGCCGAATCTCGAACACGACCGGATTGGCCGCATCGGGACAGGCGTGAGTGGCTACATCGGGGTCCTGGAGCCAGGGGAAGGTCGCCCCATAGCGCATGGCAAACACTTTGGGCAAAAAACTGTAGAGAGCGTGGAGGCAGATTTTGCCCTGAACGGTCAGGCCATCGAAAACTACCTCGTCACCCACGCAATGTCCCGCTTCGCAGTGACCCTCCTGGCGAATCACCCTGGCGACAACGGTGAACGCGGTTGGAGTAGTGGCCGGCTCGCTCATGATGCGCTCCGCAAAGCACTAGATGTACAAATCGCGTCGGTTGTAAATCCGAAAAGCCACCGTCACACACACCAGCACGATGGCGGCCGTGAGCAACAAATAGATGCCCTCCACGCGGCCGGCGCGGAAAAGCTGCCCGGCATCAAAGTATCTGAACGGCGTCAGATACTTGAGGAAATCCAGGTCCTGTTGCATCGCCGAGATGACGGACATAAAATAGGTCACCAGGATAATGGCCACCGCCGTTGCGCCGGAAAGCTTGTACTGCTTCATCACGCAACCCAACATCAAGCCGAGGGCCAGAAAGATTAACTCGATGGCAAACATGGCCTGCATCTCGAGCGCGAGAAAATTATAAAAAGCCTGGTCGGGCGCATAGGATCGCACCGCCACCAGCGACACCGCCCATGTAATCAGCACAAACGCGATGCAGTTGACCAGCGCCGCCAGCGCTTTGGCCGTGACGAGCCGGCTGCGCGAGACGGGCAACACCAGCGAAAACTCGACCGTCTTGTCGCGCTCTTCTTTCGAGATGATGTCGCTGCCCCACATCGCGGCGGCGATGGCGCCCATCAAGCCGAAATAGATGAACATCACGCCGTAAAAGCCGCTCAACGTGGTCAGGTTGAACGCGCGCATGTTCAACGCATCCAGCATCGCCGGCGGAATCGAATCCAGCATTTTCAGCATTTCGGGGTCGCCGGCAAAGGCCGCAAATTTGGCGACTGCAATCATAATCAACAGCGTGACAATGACGCTCCAGATGATCAGCGATTTGAGATTGGCTTTTATTTCATGAACAAAGATGTTCATCCTGCGCCTCCTTACGACACGGCCGGGATGTCACGGCGGACATACCGCCAGTAGCTGACCGCCAGTGCCACCACGCTGACTGCCAGATTGAGCGCCACCAGCGGCGCATCATACGCGCCGTTTCGGACGATGTAGGTCGGGTCGAGGTGCTTGAAGGGCGTGATGAGTTCCAGCTTGACATCGCCCAGGATGCCGCTGAACGCGCTCAACACGTAAGCTCCAAAGCCCAGCCCCAGTCCATACGGGGTGACGCTGCGCACGCGCCTGACCAGCAGCGAAATGACCAGCCCGACGCTCAGGAAAAAGAGTTGAAAGATTGCAATGCTGAGCAATAGCAAAAGCAGTGTGCGCGGCTCGTACTCGTGCCGGCCCCGAAAGGCAGCGATGGCCCCAAAACTGCTCACCCATACCGCCAGATTGGTCAGGACCAGGCCGGTCAGCGCGGCCAGCAACTTGGCGGTCATCACCTGCGTGCGGCTGACCGGCTTGCTCAACAAGAAATCGGCCGTCAATTCACTCTCTTCGATCGAGACCAGCCCAAAGCCATAGTTGCTGGCTTGAATCGCCAGACAGAGCTGGACGAACAAAAAGATGAAGCTGTAATAGCCCATCACCGTCGCCAGGTTCATCTTGTCCAGCGCAAAGGCCGCCCGCATTTCTTTGGGAAAGCGTGCCATCATCTCGTTCAGCATCGCCGCCTGGTCGGCAAACGCTGTGAAAAAGGAAAAGTAAAAGAACACCAGCGCCGCGATCCCCAGCGACCAGATGACCACCGATTTCAATCGGGTGCGGAATTCGTGTTTATAGATATTTGCGTTCATCGCGCCCGCCTATTCGTAATAGTGCATAAAGATTTCTTCCAGCGTCGGCTCTTCGATGGTCACATCTTCAACCCGAATACCGCTGATTTTTTGCAGCACGGCATTAATGTCGCCCTTGAAAAAGAAATGCACGGTGCCGTTTTCGGTCTGCACATTGGTCGCGCCCGGCAGGGCAAACAGGGCCGGGTCTAACCCCTCCGCCGTCACGCGCACCTTTTTGTAATTATTCTGCTGCAATGTGCGGATGTTGGAAATTTCCACGATGCGCCCCTCGCGGATGATGGCGACGCGGGTGCACAGGCGTTGCACTTCACTCAGGATGTGCGAGGAAAAGAAAACCGTCACGCCGCGCGCATTCTCTTCGCGGATCAGATTAAAGAACTTGCGTTGCATGAGCGGGTCCAGCCCGGCCGTTGGCTCGTCCAGGAACAGCAAGCGGGGGCTGTGCAACAAGCCCTGCACAATGCCGACCTTTTTCTTGTTGCCATACGACAGGTCACTGATGCGGCGGTTCAGCTCCAGCTCCATCAATTCGGAGAGTTCGTGCATGCGGCGGGTGCAATCGCGCCCGTAAAAACTGGCCGAATACTTGAGCAGGTCAATGACCTTCATCCCTTCGTAGTAGTACACTTCCGAAGGCAGATAGCCGATGTCGCGGCGAATCTCTGGCCCATGCGCCACCACATCCTTGCCGAACACCCTGGCGCTGCCGCTGGTCGGATAAATCAGCGATAGCAGCAGGCGAATGGTGGTAGATTTCCCGGCGCCGTTGGGCCCGATAAAGCCAAAGATTTCGCCTTCTTCTTCAGTGAACGAGACATCTATAATGCCCCGCGCTTTGCCATAGAACTTGGTCAGATGCTCAACCTCGATGATGTTCATAAGTTGCTCCTTGCGCGAAATTTTGAACCTCTGTGCGTCTTTGTGAAAAAGGTTATTTCCGACGGTGTTCTAGTTCCTGTCTCAAAACCCCTGCTCTGGCCCCCGTCCACGGGGGCCGCCCACCCCCGAGACGGGTGGGGAGCACTTTCGGGATAATTAGTGTATACGAAAAAAAGATAAAGTCAAGCCCAAGCTATCTGGGCCTGAGGTGACAAATTTTGGCGAATGAAGTAAAATGATAACTGCCTGGGGCGCAGAGCTGCACAGAGGCAACCGGGATTCACAGAGGTTTTTCTCTGCGCTTCTTTGTATGACCTCATCGGTCATAAGCGTCTCGTCTCGCGCAGAGACGCAGAGGCGCAGAGAATGCATATAAAACGTTTGATGTGAAATGGAGCTGTTTATCCCCTGTGTCATTACGAGCGCCCTCGTAGAGGGCGCGAAGCAATCCCCCGGCCAAAGCGAAGCGAAGGGGACGCCTCGCAATGACATAATGGATAAATCTCTGCGACCTGGCGTCTCTGCGCGAGATAAAAATTATTTCCGATACGAGGAGGAATTTATGTCACAACATTTCATTGACACTCAAGATTTCACCAAAGCAGAGCTTCTTGGCATGATCGAGCTTATCCGCCTCATCAAAGAAGCGGACAAACAGGGCGCAACGCCCAAACTGCTCCAGGACGCCACCCTGGCGATGCTCTTTGAAGAACCCTCCACCCGCACGCGCATCTCGTTTGAAGTCGCCATGACCGAGCTGGGCGGGCACGCGCTCTACCTCAAGCCGGGCGAAATTCACCTGGGCGCGCGCGAATCGCTGGCCGATACCGCCCGCGTCATCAGCCGCATGGTGGATGTGATGATGGCGCGCACGCTCAAACACGAAACGATGCTGGGATTGGCAAAGCACGCCACCGTGCCGGTCATCAACGGCCTGACCGATTACAACCATCCGACTCAGGTGGTGTGCGATGTGTTCACCATGCTGGAGCACAAGCAGCCGGGCAAGCGGCTGGAGGATTTGCGTGTGACGTTTGTGGGCGATGCGACCAATGTGCTCAGTTCGCTGATGCACATTTGCACCCGATTGGGCATGCACTTTACGCATGCCGCGCCGGCCAGGTATCAGCCGCCCGCCGAATGGCGCGCCATCGCCGAAAAGAATTGCGCCGAGTCCGGCGGCTCGCTGAGGATTACAGAGGATGTGGTCGAGGCCGTGCGCGACGCCGATTTCCTCTACACCGACTTGTGGTGGTGGGTCGGCCAGGAAGACCAAATCCCCGAGCGGCGCGCCGCGTTTATGCCGACCTATCAGGTCAACATGGATTTGCTCAGGCATGCGCCGCCCCACTGCAAGTTTATGCATTGCCTGCCGGCCTCGCGCGGCGTTGAGGTCACGGACGAAGTGATGGATTCTCCTCGCTCCATCATTTACGACCAATCCGAAAATCGGCTGCACACGGAAAAAGGTTTGTTGGTCTGGTTCGTGTATCCACGCCTCAAGCGGCCCTCGCCCGAACTGCGGGCGTACCACGCGGGCAGGATTCAGACGTTCCTTGAGGCACGATTTTAAACCGCCAGGAGGCAAAGAGCACAAAGGACTTGGCGAAAAGAAAATGCCGACACTCGAGAGCACTCCACGTCAAGACGGCTTTTACATGCCCGGCGAATTCGAGCCGCACGCCGGTTGCTGGATGCTGTGGCCCGAACGGCCCGACAACTGGCGTCTGGGCGCAAAACCTGCCCAGCGCGCTTTTGCGGCGGTGGCGCAGGCCATCGCCCAATTCGAGCCGGTGACCGTCGGCGTATCCGCCCGGCAGTTCCTCAATGCGCGCCGCATGCTAGACGCCCCTCGCCTCGTAGGAGAGGGGCCAGGGGTGAGGTTCCCCATTCGCGTGGTGGAAATGTCCTCCAACGATGCCTGGATGCGCGACTGCGGCCCGACGTTTGTGATCAGGAAGAGAAACCAGGTTTTTGGTAAAAACCTGGTTTCTGACATGGTGCGCGGCATTGACTGGCAATTCAACGCCTGGGGCGGCTTGAACGGCGGGCTGTATTTCCCGTGGGACCAGGATGCGCTGGTGGCGCGCAAGGTGCTGGAAATCGAGCGACTGGATCGCTACGCCGCCCCACTGGTGCTGGAAGGCGGCTCGATTCACGTAGACGGGCAGGGCACTTGTCTGACAACTGAAGAGTGTTTGCTCCATCCCAACCGCAACCCGCATTTGACCAAAGCGCAAATCGAATTATACTTGCAAGAGTATCTCAACGTCGAAAAAATTATCTGGTTAGGCCGGGGCGTCTATCGGGACGAAACCAGCGGCCACGTGGATAACCTGTGTTGCTTTGTGCGGCCCGGCGTGGTCGCGTTGACGTGGACGGATGACAGGAGCGACCCGCAATACGAGATTTCGATGGATGCTTATGAACGGTTGAGCGCAGCCACCGATGCGCAGGGGCGCCGTTTCGAGATTCACAAAATTCACCAGCCTGGCCCCATCTCCATCACCGAAGAAGAAAGCCAGGGCGTTGACATTGTCGAAGACACGCTGCCGCGCCAGGCCGGCGACCGCCTGGCCGGGTCATACATCAATTTTTATATCGCCAATGGCGGCGTGGTCGCTCCGCTATTCGATGACCCCTACGACCGCGCTGCGCTCGAAACATTGCAAGAACTTTTCCCTGACCGCAAGGTGGTGGGCGTGCCGGCCCGTGAAATCTTGCTAGGAGGTGGAAACATCCATTGTATAACGCAGCAACAACCGCAACCCGCAATCTGAAATCTGAAATCCAAAAAAGGAGGTCACAATGTCCGAAATGGCGTTTGCTCGCAAGGCCAGCGGCCTGGTGCGCGGCCTGTCGTTCATAGATGCGTTTGGCGTCGGGTTTATGAACCAGGGCCTGACGCCCAGTATGTGGGTGATGATCAGCCTGGGCCTGTCCGTGTACACGGGCGGCAACCTGATTATCGCCACGTTGCTTTCGGTGGTGTTGTGCGGCATTGGCTTTTCGCTGGTATGGGGCATCCTGGGCGGCAGCATGCCGCGCAGCGGCGGCGAGTACATTTACAACTCGCGCATCCTCAGCCCCCTCATCGGCATCGCCGAAAGTTTCGGCAATGCCTTTGTGTGGATTATGTGGATTTACGTCCTGGCGCCGTGGACGGTGGACCCCGGCCTGGTGATGCTGTTCCAGTTTTTGGGCATGCCGGAAGTGGCTGACGTGCTGACGCAGCCGCTGGCCTTGTTCCTGATTGCTACGTTGGTGAACTTGATTGCGCTCCTGTTTTTGGTGTTTGGCATCAAGATTTTTGCGCTGGTGCAAAAGATTGTCATGGGGTTGGGCCTGCTGGGCGCTCTCGTGATCTTGCTGGTGTTTACCTTTAGCTCGCGCGAGATGTTTGTGCAGGCGTGGAACGCCCTGGCGGCTCAATACGGCTCGCTGGACTATGCGGCTTTTCTGGCGGCGGCGCAAACGGCTATGGAGGAGGCCGGCAAGACGTTGCCCACCACCTGGAACTGGTTCGATACGTTGGGCGTGATGGTGGCCGGTTCGTGGCTGTTTGCCTATAGCTACTGCATCACCTTTATCGCCGGCGAGGTCAAGCGGCCTGACAAGACCATCATTTTGGGCAACCTCTTTGCCATCCTGGTTCCGGGCGTCTTTATGCTCTGGCTGGCGATTGTGCTGTACAACGTGGTCGGCTTTGATTTTCTGTCGGCGACGGCTTTTGTGGACCAGAATTTCGGCGTCGAGTTGCCGGGTTATGCGTTGCCGTGGTCGCCGCACTTTGTCGGACTGGCGGCGGTGCTCACGCGCAACCCGCTGTGGTTGTTCCTGATGGCGTTGTCGTTCATCCTGTTCAACCTGTGGTGGGTGGCGCTATCATACCTGGCTTTTCCGCGCATCCTGTTCGCGTGGGGCATGGACCGCATGGGCCCCAAGTGGTTCGCCGATATTGACTATCGCTGGGCGACGCCGGTCAAAAATCACATCCTGTGCTTTATCCTGGGCGAGATTGGCATTGCCATTTATGCGTTCTGGCAAAATCCGATGACCGGCCTGTCGGTTACCGGCATGGAAATCGTCTCGGTGTTTGGCGTGACGGCGGTGGCGGCGGCCCTGTTCCCCTATGTCAAAAAGGTCCGCAATATCTGGGAAGCCTCACCATACAACAAGTGGAAGATTTTGGGCATCCCTGTGGTCACCATCGGAGCAATCGTCAACCTGATTTACCTGGCGATTCTGTTCTACTTTTTTGTCATCATGCCCGACCTGGAAGAGTTGACGATTGGCTCGGTGATTTTGTATGTGGTGATTTGGGGCGCGGGCGTTGTCTGGTACTATTACTGGAAGGCGCGCAACAAGCAAGTGGGCGTGGACGTGAGCATGACCTACGGCGAGCTGCCGCCGGATTGAGGATAGGCCGATGGGCAAGCCAATCAAGATTTTCTTTGTGACCGACATTCACGGCTCTAACGTTTGCTATCGCAAGTTCCTCAACGCGCTCAAAGTGTACAATGTGGACGTGGGCATTTTGCTGGGCGACCTGACCGGCAAGATGTTGATCCCGTTGATTGAAAAGGCCGGGGGGGGCTGGCAGACGACGCTGATGGGACATCACACCGAAGCCAATACGCAAGAGGAGCTGGACAAACTCAAAAAGACCATCGAGATGATGGGCTATTACTGGGTTCACCTGACGCCCGACGAGTTCCAGGCGTACAAAGCCGACGCCCACAAACTCGATGCGTTGTTCAATCAATTAATGATCGAGCGTTTGAAGCAGTGGATTGCGTTGGCCGACGAGCGGCTGGCCGGCGCCTCTTACCGGGTCTATATGGCCCCCGGCAACGATGACCATTTTGAAGTGGACCAGGTTATCGAAGACTCGCAAGCCATCGTCAACTGCAACAATAAAAACGTGCTGGTCGGCGATCACGAGATGGTCACCTTTGCCTGGACGAATCCCACGCCCTGGAACACGCCGCGCGAAAAGCCCGACGAGCAATTGGAGCCGATGCTCGAAGAGCTGGTCGCCACGGTCAGGGACAAGTCGAACGCCATCTTTAACTTTCACGCGCCGCCGTATGGCTTTGCGCTCGACCTGGCGCCCGAGCTGAGCGCGGACCTGGTGCAGGCCGCCGACCGCAAGATTCACGTTGGCAGCCGCGCCGTCGCCAGAATGATCGAAAAATACCAGCCGCTGCTGGGCTTGCACGGCCACATCCACGAATCGCGCGGCGCGCAAAAGATCAGGCGCACCCTCATCGTCAATCCCGGCAGCGAATACTCGGAAGGCATCTTGAAGGGGGTGGTGATTATCCTGGAAAAGGGCAAGGTACAAGATTACGTCTTTACGTCAGGGTAGCAGGTCATAGGAGTTGCCGGAAGCAATTTTCTCGCACAGAGACGCCAGGACGCAGAGGTTTATTCTTTGCGCCTCTGCGTCTCTGCGCGAGACACACCGGAAAGACGTGGAAAAGAGGTGATGATGCCGGAGAAAAAATTCAGATTGCCCAAAGACATTCCGCTGGAAGAGTATCCCAGTCCCGAGACTTTTCTCCAGGAAGCGCGGCGCTTGACCGACGAGGCGCACAAGCAAGGGCTGGTCTTGCGCGTGATGGGGCCGATTGCGCTGCACTTTTATTTCCCGGATTACGTGGAACTGTACCGGCGCATGGAGCGCCTGGGCGAGCGCGTCTTTACGGACATTGACTATGCCGCCTACGGCAAACAGCGCGGCAACCTGGTGAACTTTTTCAAGGCGCAAGGCTATGACTTTGACCAGCGCACGATGATGGTTTACGGTCAGGATCGGCACATCTATTTCAGCGACCGGATCCCGATGATTGACGTGTTTTACGATCGGCTGGCTTACAACCATCCCATTGACTATCGGGGGCGGTTGGAGTATCATCCCTACTGCGTTTCGCTGACAGACCTGCTGCTGCAAAAATTGCAAATCGTCCAAATCAACGACAAGGACCTCAAAGACGCCATGGTGTTGCTCCTGGCGGCGCAGGTGGGCGAGACAGATGTGGATTGCATCAATGCTGCTTATGTCGCTCGATTAATGTCGGATGACTGGGGCTTTTATTACACGGCCACAACCAACCTCAAGCGAATCAAGGAGGCCATGTCAAAGGTTGCGGCTCTTGCCGATGAGCAGCGGGCCGTGATTGGCGACAGGGCCGATGAGCTGTTAAAGCGCATCGAGGACGCGCCCAAGACGATGAAATGGAAACTACGCGCCAGGATTGGAACCAGGCAACAGTGGTACAATCCCGTCTCGGATTGGGAATAAAGAAGGAGGTGCAAAATACGACTGGACAGAACCGCCAGCCTTGGCCTTGGCGTGAGAACAATGCTTTAGACTCTATTGGGAATGAGGATTTTGGAACCGCCAAGACACCAAGTTTTATACGGTTGATGTGAAATGATTTTTGGCCTTGTCATTGCGAGCCGCCCCCTTCGGTTTCCCTTTGGCCGGGGGATTGCTTCGCGCCCTCTGCGAGGTCGCTCGCAATGACATTCTGCCTGCCGAAGGCAGGCCGGGTGGCGAAGCAACATGTCATTGCGAGGCGTCCCCTTCGCTGTCCCTTCGCTTTCGCTCAGGGCTTCGGCTCAGGGTAAACTCCGGACGCCGAAGCAATCTCCCCCCGGGAGGGAGATTGCTTCGCGCCCTCTGCGAGGGCGCTCGCAATGACACAGGGGGTAAACAGCTCCATTTCACAGCAAACGTTCTATATTAGACTCTATCGGAAATAAGGATTTTGGAACCGCTAAGGCGCCAAGTTTTATATTGAAATTCTTTGCGTCCTTCTCGTCTTTGCGGTGAAAAACGCTATTCTCAATAATGTCCTTTGTTTACCAACATCATAATTGACAAGGAGAAAAGCAATGGAAGCTTATGAATATGCAGGCTTGCTCATCGCCGGGATCGTTGTGATTCTGATTATTCGCATGATCATCGGCTATTGGGCTTCCAGGAAGGTAGAGACCAACGTAGATTACGTGCTGGCCGGGCGACGGTTGCCCATCTGGATGGCCGCGCCCTCGATTATGGCGACGTGGTTCGCGGCCGAGACGTTGATGGGGTCCAGCGCCACGGCTTATCGTTATGGCTTTCAGGGCGTGGTGTTCGATCCCTTTGGCGCAACGATGTGCCTGATCGTCGCCGGCGTCTTGATTGTGCGCCTGGCGCGCCGCGCGCAATACATCACCATCATGGACTTTTTCCAGCAGCGTTACGGCACAGCCATGTCGGTGGTGGGCACGGTGACGCAAATCATCACCTATTTTGGTTGGACGGCGGCGCAGATTGTGGCCGGCGGCAGCATCCTGGCCGCGCTGTTGGGCTGGCCGCTTTCCACCGGCATGATTTTGGTGGCGGCAGTGGTGACGCTGTACACGATGATGGGCGGCCTGTGGGCCGACACGGCGCTCGACTTTATGCAAATGTTCCTGACCGCCGGCGGGCTGCTCTTGATTGTCGGCTTTATCATCGGCAAGATGGGCGGCCTGGGCGAATTTTTCGGCTCGATGGGGTCGCAGGACTTGCCCGACCAACCCTTTGCGTTGTGGCCGGTGGGCGATTACGGTTATCTGGGCTATACAGGGATGCCCGGCCTGTTTTACTACATCGCCGCGTGGATTTCGCTGGGACTGGGCGCGATTCCGGCGCAGGACTATTTGCAGCGAACCTGCGCCGCCAAGAACGAATCCACTGCCGTCAAAGCCACTTATCTGGCGGCGGCGCTCTACCTGGGCTTTGGCGTGCTGTCGCCCTTGATCGGCCTGGCGGCCTATAGCGCGCTTGGCCCGGAACTGGAAGGCGCGCAGGTCGAATTTCTGTTGATTACCATGGCGACCAAATTCCTGCCGCCCATTCTGGCGGCGGTCTTTGTGGCGGCGCTGGCTTCAGCCTTGATGAGCACTTCGGACAGCTCGCTGCTGGCCGGCGCGACCATGTTCACGCAAAACATTGTCAAGGTGTTCAAAAAGGACCTGACCGACGAAGGCGAGCTGATGTTGACCCGCATCAGTCTGATGGTGAGCGGCATTGTCAGTTTGCTCATCGCCCTGTTTGCCGAAACGATTTACAAGCTGGCCGTGCTCAGCAACACCAGCATCCTGGTCGGCATGGCCGCGCCGTACATCATTGGCATGTACTGGAAGAAAGCCAACCATCGCGGCGCGCTGGCGTCCTTCTTTAGCGGCGTCATCTCCTGGGTTTTGCTGACGCTGTATTACATGAATACCTATGTTTTGCCGGTGGTGTACGAAGGCGTGATGGAAGATGACGTGGTGTGGGATTCGATTTACATCGCGTCCACGCCGGCGTTTATCATCTCCATCGTGTTCTTTGTGGTGGTCTCGCTGCTCACGCAAAAGCAAGACCCGCCCAAGCCGCTCACCGACATCAACGGCAAGCCGGTGGATATGCGCCGCCCGTTCGGGTTTGGCGATTTGCGCGACTAGTAGACCTTTAGGGTCAAGACCCTAAAGGTCTTGTTGGGAGATAAAAAATGAAAGTCTTACTCGTAGGCGTAGGCGGCGTGGGCGAGGCCATTGCCGTCATCGCAAAAGATAAACCATGGCTGGAGCGGATGGTTCTGGCCGATTACAACCTCAAGCGCGTCAAAGACGTGCGCAAGCGGCACGACCTGGGGCGCAAGTTCCCGGCCGAGTGGATTGACGCCGGCGACAAGAAACAGATTATCGCGCTGGCGAAAAAGTACGGCGTGGACCTGATTATGAACGCCGTTGACCCGGTGTTCAACGAAAAGATTTTCGACGCGGCGTTTCAATATGGCTGCGCGTACATGGACATGGCCATGACGCTTTCGCGCCAGCATCCCCAAAAGCCATACGAATTGTGCGGCGTCAAACTGGGCGATTATCAATTCGAGCGCGCCCCGCGCTGGGAAAAGAAGGGCTTGCTGGCCCTGCTCGGCATGGGCGTCGAGCCGGGCATGGCCGATGTGTTTGCCCGCTATGCCGAAAAGCACCTGTTCGACGAAATCGAGGAAATCGGTATCCGCGACGGGGCCAACCTGGAGGTGCGCGGGTACGAGTTCGCGCCCAACTTTTCCATCTGGACGACGATCGAAGAATGTCTCAACCCGCCCGTCATCTGGGAAAAGGACAGGGGCTGGTTCACCACCGAGCCGTTTTCCGAACCGGAAGTGTTCGAGTTCCCCGAAGGCATTGGCCCGGTCGAGTGCGTGAACGTGGAGCACGAAGAAGTGCTGCTGGTGCCGCGCTGGGTCAAGTGCAAGCGCGTCACGTTCAAGTATGGCCTGGGCGACCAGTTCATCGGCGTGCTCAAGACAATCAAGATGTTGGGCCTGGACAATCCAAATCCTATCAACGTCAAGGGCGTCAAGGTTGCGCCGCGCGACGTGGTGGCGGCCTGCCTGCCCGATCCGGCCACGTTGGGCGACAAGATGTTTGGCAAGACGTGCGCCGGCACATGGGTCAAGGGCATCAAGGATGGCAAGCCGCGTCAGGTGTATATCTACCAGGTCGCCGACAACGAGTGGTGCATGAAGAACTATGGCGTGCAGGCGGTGGTCTGGCAAACGGCCGTCAACCCCGTGATTGCGATGGAGCTGCTGCAAAGCGGCGTGTGGAGCGGCCAGGGCGTGCTGGGGCCGGAAGCGTTCGACCCCGATCCGTTTATGGCAATGATGCCCAGGTACGACTTTCCGTATGGGATTAAAGAGATGTGATGGCGACGACCGACCACTGACCACCGACGGGAATTGTCCGTCGTCGGTGGTCGGTGGTCGTATGTGGAGGCATGATGGAACATGCACAACTCTGTTTGGAAATACCTGGTGAGGTTCTCGGGGCCGTAAGATTGCCGCCCAGAGAGATTGAGCGCGAATGTCGCAAAGAGCTGGCGTTGGCTTTGTACCAACGCGGCGCGCTGACCGCCGGCAAAGCCAGACTCCTGGCGCAGATGACGCGCTGGGAGTTTGAAGAATTGTTGGGCCAACGCCAGATTGCGCGGCATTACACCGAGGATGACCTGGAAGAGGACATTCGCTATGCGTTTGATCGTGAGTGACTCTTCAACGCTGATTCACCTGGCCCGCATTGGCCGCCTGGCTTTGTTAAAAGAATTTTTCGGACAGGTGGTGATTACGCTGGCCGTGTACAAAGAAGTCGTTGAACAAGGCGGCGGCAGAGCCGGTGCAGCCGAAGTGACCAGGGCATGCCAATCCGGCTGGATTGAAATCATGGCTCCGGCCGATGAATCGTTGGTGCGCTTGTTGAAGCGCGATCTGGACGATGGCGAGGCTGAAGTCATTGCCCTGGCGATAGAACAGCGCGCGATGTTGTTGCTCGTGGATGAGTCAGAGGCGCGCCGGATTGCAGGCATGTACGGTTTGCCCAAGACAGGCGTCATTGGCATTTTGCTCCGGGCAAAACGGGAAGGTCATATCGATTCGCTTCGGGTTGAGTTGGACCGGTTGCGGGGCCCGGGTGGATTCTGGATCGAAGACAGGTTATATCACCAGGCATTACGGACTGTAGGAGAAGAATCGCTATGAATATCAAAAACGAAAAAAGCAATGCTTTGCAGCAAAGAGCGTTCAGCGTGATGCCGCTGGGCGTCAATTCCAACTTTCGCTTTTGGGGCGAGGGCATGACGCCCTACGTGGACAGAGCCAAAGGTTGCTATCTATGGGACGTGGATGGCAACAAGTACATTGACTATCGCATGGCGTTTGGCCCCATCATCCTGGGCCACGCTTACGATGCGGTAGATGACAGGGTGCGCGAGGAAATCGGCAAGGGCGTGTTGTTTGCCATGACCGGCGAGCTGGAAATTGCATTGGCCGAAAAGATTGTGGCGCTGTGCCCGGCGGTGGAGATGGTGCGCCTGGCCTGCTCGGGCACCGAAGCGACCATGCACGCGCTGCGCGTGGCGCGCGCCTATACCGGCCGTGAAAAAATCATCAAGTTCGAGGGGATGTATCACGGCTTTCAAGATTATGCGCTCTTTTCGACCTATGCGCCGGCCGAAGCCTATGGCAATCCCCGCAATCCGATTCCCATTCCGGCCAGTTCGGGCATCCCGCGCGCGCTCAATGATTTAATCATCACTTTGCCATTCAATGATTTCGAGGCGCTGGAACGAACCCTGCGTTCTGTCGGTTATGAGGTTGCCGCCATCATCACCGAGCCGTGCCAGGGCAATTGCGGCGCGATCGAACCCGCGCCGGGTTTTTTGGAATTCATCCGCGCCAAATGCGACGAGTATGGCATCGTGTTCATCCTGGATGAGGTCAAGACCGGCTTTCGCATTGCGCCGGGCGGCGCGCAAGAGTATTACAACATCAAACCTGACCTGGCGACCTATGCCAAAGCGATGGGCAACGGCTATCCGATTGCGGCGTTTGGCGGCAAGCGCGAGATTATGAGCATCATCGGGCGCGGCGTCTCGCAGGGCGGCACGTACACCAACAACAAGCCCGGCGTCGCAGCGGCGTATGCCACGCTCGACCTGATTCAGACCCAGCCCATCTTGCAGACCATCGAAAAGCGCGGGCGCCGCTTGATGGATGGCTTGAAGCAAATTTTTGCCGAAGCCGGTATTCCAGTGTGCATACAAGGGTATCCGGCCATGTTTTCCTTTGCCGTCGGCGCGGAACGAGTGATCAATCAACGCGAATGGAACAAGACCGAAAAAGACTATTATCTGCGCTTGATGGAAGCGGCCTACGAGCGCGGCGTCATGCCCGATTACGACCCACGCGAGCCGTGGTTCCTGTGCTACGCGCACGGCGAGGCCGAAATTGACGAGACGCTGAATGTGATGCGGGATGCGGTAAAGAGCGTGAAACGTGAGGCGTGAGGCGTGATATGCAGTACGCAAGGTGAATCGGGAAGTGTGTGGAGGATGACGTAGTGAGCATAGTTTTGCAGGAGCCCGCGTTGGTTGAAGAAGTGAACATGCTCGCCGAGCGGGAGGGGCGGGTTGCCGCAGATATTGTAGCTGAAGCCGTGCGCCGCTTGCTGGCAGAGTATCGTCAGCGGCGAATTGCGGCTGAGACAGAGGCGTGGTATCGGCTGACGGCCGCAGAGCGCCAGAGTTATGCCGGGAAATTTGTGGCAGTTTACGGTGGAAAAGTGGTTGATAGCGACCCGGACCGCTTGAAGCTTTATTTGCGCTTGCGCGAGCGGTACGGGCGACGCCCCATCTTGATCACGGCGGGAGGCGATTATCCCATCCCCACGTACCGGGTTCGGTCGCCTTGGGCGGGAGGCGGCAATGCCCACGAACTATAGCCATCAAAAAGTTCCGCCTGCGCCTGTCCTGGAAATCCGGCTCAGCCCGCCTTGCGAATCCGCGCGCACTAACGTATTGCCGGCGTTGATAGATACAGGCGCCGATTTTACACTGGTACCATTGCGCTGGTTGCTGGAGATAGACGCTCCTGAAGTGCGTTGGGCTTTTTTGCGCGGTTTGTGGAGCGAGCCGCGTAATGTTACGCTTTATCTGGTAGATGTGCATTTTGAGAATCAGGTTTTGCCCGGCGTCGAGGTAGCCGCCGTTGAAGACGAAGAGGATATGGAGGTTGTTCTCGGACGCAATATCCTCAATGACTTGATTGTACTGCTCGATGGGCCGCGTGAGCAGGTAGACTTGCTCACACGCCGCCCTTTGAAATTCTAAAACGTAATGGTGCATATTGCATCTTTTGTGTTCTGTTACACACCACACGATACGCATTACGCAATATGCCATACGGAATAGGAGTATCTATGTCTGACACCATGACCTCTCAAGAAATGATTCGACTCAACAAAGCGCACACCTTTTTTTCGTGGTCGGTGCAAGCGGCGGTCAATCCGATCCCGATGGTGAAGGCGGAAGGTGTGTATTTTTGGGATGCGGATGGGAAAAGGTATATTGACTTTTCATCGCAATTGATGAACCTGAACATCGGCCATCAGCACCCGCACGTGATTCGCGCCATTCAGGAACAGGCGGCCAAGCTGTGCTATGCCCATCCCGGCGTGGCGACCGAGCCGCGCGGCCTGCTGGGCAAAGCGATGGCCGAGGTCGCGCCGGGCGATTTGAACAAGGTGTTCTTTTGCCTGGGCGGGGCCGAAGCCAACGAGAACGCGATCAAGATGGCGCGCTTTTACACCGGCCGCCACAAAATCATGGCGCGCTATCGCTCGTATCACGGCGCAACGCACGGCGCGATCGCGCTCACGGGCGATTATCGCCGCCTGCCGGCCGAACCGGCCATGCCGGGCGTGGTGCATTTCCTCGACCCGTATTGCTATCGCTGTCCGTTTGGCTGGACGCCAGAAACGTGCCACCGCGAATGTATCGCGCACGTCGAAGAGGTGCTTTATTACGAAGGCCCCGACCGCGTGGCGGCCATCATCATGGAGGGCGTGACCGGCTCGAATGGCTTGCTCGTTCCGCCCGACGATTACTGGCCGCGCCTGCGCGAGATTTGCGACAGGTACGGCATCCTGCTCATCTCGGACGAGGTGATGAGCGGCTGGGGGCGCACGGGCAAATGGTTTGCGGTAGATAACTGGAACGTTGTGCCGGACATGATTACAACGGCCAAAGGGTTGACCTCTGGCTATGTGCCGCTGGGCGCGGTGATTGTGTCTGACAAAATCGCTGCCTACTTTGAAGACAAGATGCTGTGGTGTGGCCTGACCTATAGCGGGCATCCGCTGGCGTGCGCCGCGGGCGTGGCGACCATCGAGGTTTACAGGCAAGACAAACTGCTGGAGAACGCGGTCAAGGTCGGGCAATATCTGGGCCGGCGATTGGAAGAGCTAAAGGCCAGGCATCCATCGGTGGGCGACGTGCGCTACATTGGTCTGTTCTCTGCAATCGAGGTGGTCAAGAATCGCGCTCAAAAGACGCCGATTGACCCGTTGCCAGAGGTCGCCAAATACCTGCGCGATAATGGCCTGTTCACATTCATCTTTCGCAACGTCATCTTTGTCGTGCCGCCCTTGTGCATCACCGAAGCGCAGATTGACGAAGGGCTGGCGATTGTGGACAGGGCGCTGGAAATCACGGATGGGATGTGCGAGGTACAATGAAAGTTTACCTGGATACCAGCGTGTATAACCGTCCCTTCGATGATCAAACGCAACCGAGGATCTGGCTAGAAACAATGGCGACATAAGGTAATGAACGAGCAACAAGAAGCGGCGCAGGTACTGATAGAACATCTGAGTCCAACCAAGGTGGCTCGTTTCTGGGCCGCCTGGCAGTTGGGAGGGGGCGATTACTTGACCATTCGCGAGCAGTTATTTGGCGGCGAAACGGTGGATACTCTCTTTGATAAAGTACAAGCTTATCAGGAGAAAAGGAATTCCGCTGTGGACAAGACGCTATAAATCACGGACAAGATGTCTAGTCCTGCGACTGCAAGAGGGGAGGTCGAGCGATGATCCAACAGGTTGACCTCAGCGAAGCGCAAGTTCGATTGCTAGATTTGGTTGACGCTGCGCTCAGAGGCATGACTGTGTTGATTGCCAAAGATAACCAACAAGCTGTACAGTTGGTGCCAGTTGTGCAACATGCCGGCCGGCGTATGTTTGGAAGCGCCAAGGGGCTGATTACTCTAGCTGATGACTTTGATGCTCCTTTGGCAGACTTTGACGAGTATACGGCATGAAGTTACTACTCGATACCCACGCCTTCTTGTGGTTTATTGGCGGCGACCTGCGTTTGAGCCAGGATGCCCGTGTTCTCATTGAAGATTCCGGCAATGATGTATTTTTGAGCATTGCCAGTATGTGGGAAATGGCAATCAAGATCAGTTTAGGAAAATTGCAACTGGCTCAACCATTCGAGGTTCTGGTCCCACAACAACTTGCCTTGAACAAAATCGAGACGCTTGGAATCAAGGTCGAGCATGTTGCCATAGTTGCAACTTTACCCTTTCATCATCGTGACCCATTTGATCGCTTACTCATAGCTCAGTCACAGGCGGAGCAAATGCCACTGGTGAGCAACGAAGTGGTATTTGATAATTACGCCATCAAGCGATTGTGGTAAAAAGGGCTGGCGATTGTGGACAAGACGCTGGAAATCACGGACAAAATGACGAACGATGAATGACCAAAAGAAAATCACCCCACACGAACCACAAGCAGTGCTACTTTCAGCCAAAGATGTAGACAGGGATGTAGCTTCTTTGTCGGACGCGTTGGTAGAGGAGCGTGCGAAAAACGTCGCCCGGCAAGTCCTGTTGCGCCCGGATGTGCGCCAGATATTGCAGGCGCTTGTGACGAGCGGCGTGTGCGAGAGTGAGGAAGAAGCAATTGCCAGAGGGCTAAGAACGCTATCTGTGGCTATACTCGGGGCTGGCTAGGAACTCGTTTATAAGAGGGCGCAATGGATACAAGCGTTAAAGAGTTAATACAAGTGATTGACCAAATGAGTCCGACCAAAATCAGCTTTTAACCAAACTTGGACCATTGCCCCTGCCTGTCGGCGGTCTGTGGTCAGTGGTCATAATAGAGGAGGTCTTATGTTACACGGTTTCACAGGCAAAATCCTGCACGTCAACCTGACAACAGGGCAAATTACAATCGAACAACCATCCGAAGAATTTTACAAAACCTATTGGGGCGGCAGCGCGATGGGCGCGTATTACCTGCTCAAAAACACGCCCGCCGGCGCCGACCCGCTGGGGCCAGAAAATACGCTGACGTTTATGCTTTCCGCCGCGACCGGCGTGGCCGTCAGCGGCCAGAGCCGCGCCACCGTCACCGCCAAGAGTC
>FWPV01006524.1_pt1 | contig 22161 bp, 19 predicted proteins | sample 2228371 | NCBI WGS metagenome assembly FWPV01 (sample SAMEA103939776, study PRJEB20133) | metagenome | reverse complement strand
GGCATCGTTGTTGATCACCACGGAGGCGATGGTGGCGGAGAAGCCGAAGAAGGAGACCCCGATGCCGCCAATGCCCCCAGGCGGAATGGAGTATTAAGAACCAACAAAGGAACAAGAAGCTCTGGGCAAACTGCTCAGAGCTTCTTGTTTCGGCAAGAAAATGACAATTTAGGGCAGCACGTAGGACAATTTTGGCAAATGGGCGGGGTGGTTTATTAAATAATAAAGTAAAATCAATGTATTAAAAATATTTTCATAAAGGCATAGATTTTGTAAAATTTAGGTTTTCATGGGTAAGATAATTTTAAAAATGAAAACTTGCTTCACAAATTCTGGGAGTAAAGCCACTAATCATCATGGATTTACTCTTGTTGAATTAATGATTGCCACGGCGATCATAGCAATATTAGCCTCAATTGCTGTTCCAAATTTTATTGCATATCGGTATAGAGCAAAGATAGCAAAGGGTGTTGGCACGGCAGACTCCATTCGCGCGGCTTTAGCAGGATTTGCCTCGTCTGCCAATGACAATCTTTTTCCAGCAGCTTCTTCCATTACAAACTGGCAGGAATTAACCGAAGTGTGTAATAGCAATGGCGCCACCCTCAAAGATACTGAAATAGAACAGGGACTTATTTTCAAGGCATATGACGATATGGAAACCCGCAGTGATTATTGCCTTGTTCTTACGGTTCACGGTGTCCCACAAGATTTAACCGGCAGTCAGATTGAAATTAGAGCATCAGGGATTATCAAGCAGACCTTAGGCTAAGGAAACGCCTAAACCCACGACGCCTTCTTCTTATTTTTTGACCCATCCGGCAATTTTCTATTGAAATTCTTTGCTAAATCTACCATAGTGAAGCTCCCCGCCTTCACGGCAGGGCTTCCCGGAGCTTAATTCTTGTCAGATGCATGCCTCTTGACTCTGGTCAAAAAAGTAAGGCTTGCGAGGCATAAAACCGGTCGCTTGTAATCGTTGCATCGCATAAGAAGTCAATGACGCAGGCTCTCATTATTATAGACGTCCAGAATGATTTTTGTCCCGGCGGTTCACTTGCTGTTCCGAACGGGGATACGATTATCGTGCCGCTCAATAACTATATAAAACTTTTCGTTGAACGCAAACTGCCGATCTTCGCGACTCGAGACTGGCATCCGCCCAAAACCATTCATTTTAAAGAATACGGCGGCATATGGCCGGCTCATTGCGTTCAGGAAACGCCGGGGGCGCAGTTTCATCCGGACTTAGAGTTACCTTCAAAGACAATAATTCTATCAAAGGGAATGGATCCGAATCAGGATAGTTATTCAGCTTTTCAGGCGTATGATGCACAGATGAACACATTATCCTCCCTCCTCAGTTCATATAATGTTACGGAAATTTTTGTCGGTGGATTGGCAACTGATTATTGCGTAAAAAGCTCGGTGCTTGATGCGCTGCAATTCGGCTATGCCGTGACGCTGCTGGTAGATGCTATACAAGGGGTTAATTTACATCCCCTGGACTCTGAAAAGGCAATTCAAAAAATGGTTAAGCAGGGCGCAAAACCGGCAGTATTTGAAAATGTTGCTCGGGATCTATCATGTACAGCTTAAATACTGATACTCAATTACCGAACAATTCGCCTGTGGTGCTGTGAATGCATATGGCGGAAGAACTACTGGAAATCGTTGACGATCAAAACAAAGTAATTGGGATTGCCTGCAGGAGCGATATTCACAAAAAGCACCTTAAGCATCGTTCCGTTCATATTTTTGTTTTTAATTCGGCAGGTAAGCTTTTTCTCCAAAAGCGTGTCCATACCAAGGATGAATTTCCGGGTTACTTTGATTCGTCTGCTGCGGGCCATGTTAATCCTGCCGAAAGTTATCATGACGCAGCAGCCCGAGAACTGAAAGAGGAACTTGGAATTAACGCTCAGGTAGAAAAAGTTTCAGAACTTCCTGCATCGCAGGCAACAAGATGGGAATTTGTCTGGTTTTATCAAGCTGTTACCAACGATGCTGTGCAACCTAATCCCGAGGAGATTGCGGATGGGAAATTTTATTCGCTTGATGACATTCAGCGGTGTCTTTTGGAAAATGATGACAAGTTTACCCCATCTTTTCAGATGTTATTTGACATCTATGTACAGCAGACAAACCTTCGGAGGGAGAGAACGAAACCTTTGGGCTAATTGTGCTTGACATCATTAGGGCGCTGGCCTATAAAATTTTAAGATAAATAAAACAAGTCATGAGGCTACCCTATGAAAAAGATCGTTCTGTTATTAGGTTTAATAATTATTCTTGGTAGTGCGTGTGCGGGATTGGACCAGCAATATCAGCGTAACATGGCGGTAAATGCGGCTGGCTATGGATTGGCCGGAGCGGGAGCCGCTGCGGCAATTGCTTCCGTCACGCATGGAAACGTCGGCAAGGCAGCGACAATCGGCGGAATAGCAGGAGCTGTTTTAGGAGCTGCAAACACGCCACCGCCCCCACCGCGTGTCGTTTCGCCGCCTCAGCCCCCACAATCACAACCGGCGCCTCAAGCACCACCGGCAGTTTATGCTCCGCCGCCAGCAGTGTATTATCCTCCGGTTGTTGTGTATTATCCGCCTCCTGCGGTACTATATGCGCCCCCAGTTGTATATGGCGGGTATTATGCGCCTTATTGCGGGTTTGGCGGGATTAATGTCATGTATTTTGGCGGGAACTATTGGCGAGGATATAAACACCATGGGCATCATAGAGGTTATGACCGTTATTGTTATGGCCGCAGGCGGTAAGAAACATTATTTGTAGTTCGTCAGCTTGCAATACTTCGCCCAAATGCGATAAACAGGTCTCTGGTGATAACGCCCGGATGGCCTTTTTCTTTTGCAATCTGTTCTGCAAGCGGGATTATTTTATCAATCAATGCTTCCCCGTTTTCTCTGTCAATGAGCACATCGGCAAGCGCCTGAATGGTGTGGGCGCACCATAGTACCCTGCCTTTTAGGTGTTTCTTAACCGTATCAGCAAATGCAAACTCCTTTATAACCTGCGCTTCGCACTGCCTGGCAAAATCAGGGTTGCAGAGCAGGCAGGCTGCAGCATGGCTCATGGCAAGCTCTTTTGGCCGGGGCGGATTTTCCTGCACCTTCTTATAGATAAAGTCTTTTGCCAGGTCTGCGAATGCATTTGTGGTATTGATGGTTGTGACTCCCTTGATTCCCTGCCTTCTGGTGATTTCTTCAGCTCGCTGCTGCACTTTCTTTCCAACATCGAAGGATACTGTTCCATCAGACATTGCAGAACTCAGGATAAAACGAGCGTGGCAGCACCAGTGCATAGTTTCTGAGTCAATGACGTCGTCATGATACACACCACTGACCTCAAGCTCTTCGCGGCATGTCTCGGAAAGCTTTGGTGGGCAGTAGCCGCACATTTTAATATAGTCATTAGCATATTTCGGTACCCATTTTTGCTCGTCCGGTTTGAATGCATCGCCGTATTGCTTGAAAAAGTCCTTCCTGCTCATTGAGTTCCTGAACGTTTCAAAGCAGTCCGTAGAGCAGAAGACCAGGTCTTTTAGCTCAATAAATTTCATTACCAGATCTTTGCCGCACTGGTGACATAAAATGGTATCATCCGACATAGATATTACCTCCTCTTGGTTCCAGCAGGCTGATGAAAAACACTGATCCCGCCCTGCGCTGGGACTGCGTCTGCTGCGTTGCGCTTATTCCCGATAACCTTCGGGATCATTGCGATGTATTATTTATAGTGAACGACAAAAGAAAGCAGTCATTACGAGAAGTAAAAGCGACGTGGCAATCCCATAAAAGATTACTTCACTTCGTTCGCCATGGCTCCGCTATTGTCTACTTATAGTAGTCATTTACTATAGTACGACTCATTCCTCCTGATTTCGCGCGCCGCGCATCTGAATGTTTTTACCAGCCTGAATAATAATAAGTGCTCATTGCCAGGAAGTTCCGCGCCGTGAGTTCGAAGAATCACTTGTGCCGCACATGCTCTATCGCTTTTTTAAAGTCAAACTCAGGGTCATCAGCGGCTGAATGACAACGGCGGCAGATTTGTTCAACCACACAACTTTCACATTCAGATCCCAAGCCGAGGATGTAGCTTTGCCCCTTGGCCTCGGGTTTTTCCAGATGTTTTTCACCTGGACCGTGACACGCTTCGCACTGCACGCCTTCCCGACCTGCCTCCGGATAACCACCGGGACTACCCACGCCGGTGTTGAAACGAAATTGTTTTTCCGCAGGCGCGGCGCTGGCTTTTTCCATGTTATGGATGGTCGCGTGCACGGTTTTTTCCCAGTGAGCATACTGTTTGACATGGCATTCTTTACATGACGTTGCCCCCATGTATTTCGCAGGATTATCAAAGAGATCTTGTTTTTGACGATAGGCTTGCACCACACGGAGACGCTCTTCGCGGCTCATCTTTGAAAGATCAGGGGCATTGGTATGAAGTATCCGTGGATAGCGTTTACTAAAAATAAAATTGATAGACTCAGTTTTGGTATGGCACGAGAGGCACCGTTCTTTCCACTCCGCGGTTTTTTTCTTCTTTGGTTTTCTCTTCGTAAAAGCAGCGCAGGACAGATAACCCGGGCCGTGACAGGATTCGCACTGAACACCCACAAAATACTTCCCCAGTTTTTTATTCGTCATGTCATATCCGCCGGGGCTGCCAAACCCCACTACATGGCACACAACACACTGCGGATTGTCTTCTTCTCCCTTGCGTACCAAAGACTGAAACGCATCGGCATGTCTGGTGAGTTTCCACTGCACCTGTTCTTTTTCATGGCAGACTTCGCAGGATTTGGCTCCAGAATAGCCATTTTTCGATAGCAGCGGCGGATTCGGCAAACCAGCCAGTTTTTTTAACTCCATTACATAGATATCACGCAGATAATCGTCAAAGCCTTTGTGTAGACTTACGATAGATCCAGACCGGTTAATGAGATAACTGATGGGGATTGATCCAGTAAAAGAGGGAAACAATGCAACAATTTTTCTTGCGCTGTCAGAAATAACCGGAAATGCAAACCGTTGCCTGCCAATGAAATCGGCGGTGATTTGCTCGTCCAAAATACTAACCGCAACTATTTCAAACCTTCCCTTGAGGTCGCCGTCAGTATAAAGGGTATTTAAAAAGCTCAGTTCATCCTGACAATGACTGCACTTGGGGGAAAAAATGACCAAGACGGTCGGCTTTTTCTCATAGAGTTCTTTCATATCAACACGGTCGCCGCTCAATGTTTTTGCGTTGAACAACGGTAGAGGCGGTGTGAGCCCCAGAAAAGGTTCGTCAGCGGGAATATAGCCGATTTTTAAATACGCACTGGCATGAACCCGCCAGTTCTCAACCAGGTTGACATCGGACGGCGTAAAACTCCCCAATTTACTGGTGATTAATTTCCCCTGTTTGTTGAAAAGGTAAAACCCAATTCCGCCGGTCATTTTGAGCCGCGAATAAACCAACTTGTTGTGATCAAGATATACGGGGAACGGGATGCTTTTATTTTGATTATAGTTCTGCACATCTTCAAGTCTGTCTGCAGTAATACAAATACCCGCTATCTCAAAATTGTATTCACGCCGTATCGTATAAAGCTCTTTCATCAACTGCACCGCTTGATCAACGCGCGGGTCATCCAGCGCATAGATAAAAAGAATGAGATTTTTACCGTTATAACGGTTTATATCAAATGTATTTGAGGGTAATAAAGCAGCCGGGCTGTTGGCAGGGGAAGCTGCGGCACCGATGCCGGAACAGAACAAAAGAAAAACAGCAACAGTGAACACCCGATGGATACGGTAGCAGCGATGATACAATCCTTTCATAAGTTTTTTATAGACCTTCCTATGGCAATATAGTGAATCCGGAAATGTCCGCCCTTGTAATCTTTTTCCTGTGCAATTACCCGCGCCTTTTCAATCAGCTGTTTTATCTTGTTAATAGTGACTAAAGGACTGAGCAGCATTCCGGCCATTTCATAGCGCATGTGGCCGCAATAGGGGTAGTCAAGCAAGGCATCTATCTTGGGCAAATTTTTTTCTGCTTCCTCGGTGAGCTTGAAACACTCATCCATGAACTTTTTATCACATTGAATACAGGCAAGGTAGTGGTCATGCTCTTCTGCGGGCGGTGCCGGCTGAATGTCTGGAAATGGCGTATAGCTGAAGTCCTCCATCATCTCACCTTCTGCCATGCCCAGAACAGCGATACTGACCCCCGTCGTTGCATTTTGCCGGGCGATATCTTCTGCCTTCCAGATCACCGTTTTCACGGTATCAAGTGGCACCGAGCCATCTGAAAGCATGGCACTGAGTGCGTAGATAGCGTGGCAGCACCAGCGGATTGAGATGTAATCGTGCAGCTCTTCAAAATAAGCACCACAAAAACTGCGCACCTCGCGGCACTTGCGCACCAGCGGGCATACCTGGCAGGTGCTCATAAAACGGTCTACCACCGGTCCGAGCGCAGCGAAGTCGATCTTCTCCAGGTCCAGATTTTTCATGCGCTCGCGGCCCTGTTCGGCGCAATAAACCGAGCAGTGGAGATTGCCCATGCGCTTGATGGGAGTTTTAGGTATTGGTTTTCCGCACACAGCACATGACTGTTGCGCGGGGTGCGGTTCCGGGATTACTTTTTTCATGTTGCGTTTTTTGTTCCCTTTAGAGGGAGCAATTACTTCTTATCAGGCTTCATGGGAACAAGATCCATGCCGCATTTGGGGCACTTGCCGGCCTTGTCACTTACAACATCTGGATGCATCGGGCAAGTATATTGAACCGCCGGCTCTTGTTTCTTTGCCACTAAATCCATGCCGCACTTGGGGCACTTGCCGGGTTTATCCATCACGACGTCTGCATGCTCAGGCATCGGGCAGGTGTAGTAGAGGCCACAATTAGTGGCTGATACATTTTTTACGGCTGCAACATTTAACAGCAGAAGCGCCGTAAATACCACAGTAATGCCTATCAATAATTGTTTCAACCCTTCGTTCTTCATACTATTTTCCTTTCATAGGGGGTTTTGCGTTATGCCGCGTAAATAGAACACGGCGGTTATTTGTGTATAGCATGTTTTACTTCGGTGTTCCATTTCCAAAGAAAATAAATGGCAGGGTAGACTAACAGCTCCATGATGAATGATGTGAATAAGCCGCCTACCATGGGCGCTGCGACGCGCTTCATCATGTCGGCACCTGTTCCCATAGACCACATAATAGGCATAAGACCCATTGCGGTCGCCGCCACAGTCATCATTTTCGGGCGAATACGTTTTACCGCTCCATGGATAATTGCCTCGTGCAGTTCCTGCAGGTTGCTGAGCCGGTTGTTTTTTTTTGCCTCCGCATAGGAGAGATCAAGAAATAACAGCATAAATACGCCGGTCTCGGCATCCAGGCCCATCAGGGCAATCATGCCGACCCATGCGGCAATGGATACGTTATAATCAAGTAAATACATCAACCAAACCGCCCCCACGACGGAGAAGGGAACAGCGAGCATTACCATGATCGCTTTAAATACCGACTTCGTATTCATATAAAGGAGCATAAAGATAAGAAAGATGGTAACGGGAACTACGAGTATAAGACGCTCGCGAACCCTGAGCATATTTTCATATTGACCGCTCCAGATTAATGAATAACCAGTGGGAAGCGAGACATGCTGCATGACCGCTTTTTTTGCCTCATCCACATAGGAACCAATATCACGTCCGGTTATGTCAACAAATACATATCCGGCCAGCATACCGTTTTCATCGCGAATCATGCTCGGCCCGGTCGTGAGCGTGATATCCGCCAGCTCAGTGATGGGCACGTGAATACCATTTTTCGTGGTAACCAGGATCCGTTGTAATTGGTCGAGATTGGAACGCAGTTCGCGCGGATACCGCAGGTTTATGGTATAGCGCTCGCGACCTTCTATGGTGGTTGAAATTGTCTCCCCCCCCACCGCATACATAATAACATTTTGTAAATCTTCAAGGGTGAGCCCATAACGTGCCAACCCCTCGCGGCGGGGGATAAAATCAACAAAATAGCCACCGGCTACACGCTCTGCATAGACACTGCGCGTTCCCGGAATGGTCTTGATGATTTTTTCAATTGACTCGCCGGTGCGTTGAATCTGGGCAAGGTCTGACCCAAGAATTTTAATGCCGAGAGGGGTTCTGACACCGGTGCTCAGCATGTCAATACGGCCCTTGATAGGCATAGTCCAGGCATTGGTGTTACCAGGGATCTGGATCGCCTGATCCATCTCATTAATAAGTTCCTCATAGCTCAGGCGGTCATACCAGATCGTCCGCAACATTGCTTTAAGCCATTCGGGAGCCCAGGAAGAATACCAGCGCTGCTTTGCGCGCCATTCGGAGGCCGGTTTGAGCACCACGGTAGTTTCCATCATGGAAAAAGGAGCCGGGTCTGTTGAGCTTTCGGCTCGGCCTGCTTTGCCAAACACCGTAACTACTTCAGGAAACCCTTTAATAATGCGATCCTGTGTTTCCAACAATTTCTGTGCTTCGGTAACTGAAATGCCAGGCAGAGTTGTTGGCATATACAGGATGGTGCCTTCGTTAAGCGGAGGCATGAACTCATGGCCCAATTTGCGATAGATGGGAATGGTGGTCGCAACAATTATTAGAGCTAATATAATGACGGTTTTGGGGTAGGTAAGCACCATGCGGCACGGCGATTCATACAGTGCAAACAATATGCGGCTTACCGGATGTTTTTCTTCAGGATAATACTTCCCGACCAACAGTGTGTTCATGGTCCAGGCAAGAGGACGAAACCGGATCGGAAATGGATCCATACGAGCAAATAACATACGCACTGCCGGATCAAGGGTTATTGCCAAAATCGTTGCTATGGCAATGGCAAAGGTCTTGGTATAAGCCAGCGGAGTGAACAGCCGCCCTTCTTGATCCACAAGTGTGAAAACCGGCAGAAAAGAAACTGCGATGACGGCTAAGGAAAAGAAAACAGATGGTCCTACTTCCATAAGCGCTTCCAGACGTATTTTGTGAAAGTCTCCGGTGCGGCCGCCTTCTTGCCACCGTTCTAATTTTTTGTAGGCATTTTCCACTTCAACAATAGCCCCGTCAACCAGCACGCCAATGGATATGGCGATGCCTGCCAAGCTCATAATGTTAGAGGTGATCCCCAGTAGATACATGGGTATAAACGCCAGTAATACGGAAATCGGGATAGTAATAATAGGAACGAGCGCAGAGGGAAAATGCCAGAGAAAAACCAGAATAACCAGGCTGACGATGATCATTTCCATGATCAGTTCTTCTTTAAGATTATCAATGGATTTTTGAATCAGCTCTGATCGGTCATAGGTGGTTACGACCTCAACTCCTTCCGGGAGCGATCCTTTCAGATCGTCAAGTTTATTCTTGATGCGGTTAATCACATGCATCGCATTTTCCCCATGGCGCATCACCACAATGCCGCCAACTGCCTCGCCTCTGCCGTCAAAATCCAGGACACCACGCCGGATCTGCGGTCCTACTGCAATCGTTGCTACGTCCCGCAACAGAACCGGCGTGCCGGTGTCAGTGGCTTTGACCACGACCTTCTCCAGGTCAGCCACGGAGCGCACATAGCCTTTTCCCCGAACCATATATTCGGTGCCGGTCCACTCAATCAGACGTCCACCCATTTCATTGTTACTCTGTTTAATGGCTGCGACGACATCCATGAGCGATATGCGAAAACTCTGCAGTCGGTCGGGCGTTATCGTTACCTGATATTGTTTTTGAAACCCGCCGATACTTGCCACTTCAGCTACCCCGGGAACACTTTGCAGCGCAAAGCGAAGATACCAGTCCTGAAAAGTGCGTAGCTGTGCCAGGTCGTGTTTGCCGCTTTTATCCAGAAGAACATACTGAAAAACCCATCCCACGCCAGTGGCGTCCGGTCCCAGTTCGGTCTTTGACCCGGCTGGCAGGCTGCCCTGAATTTTGGAAAGATATTCAAGCACCCGGCTGCGTGCCCAGTAGATGTCTGTTCCGTCGTGAAAAATGACATACACATACGAAAAGCCAAAGTCTGAAAAGCCACGGATTGCCTTTATGTTCGGGACGCCCAGGAGTGCGGTAATAATAGGGTAGGTGACCTGATCTTCAATAATATCCGGGCTGCGATCCCATCGAGTAAAAACAATCACTTGGGTGTCCGATAAATCCGGAATTGCATCGAGCCGAATCTGCCGCACCGCATAAACCGCAGCAATAACTGCGACGGCAGTCAACAGGATAATCAGGATTCTGTTGTGAGCAGAAAACTCAATTACTTTTTTTATCATTGCAGGCCTCCGGTAACAGCCTGCAGCGCTGCCTTGAGGGAGGACTCTGAGTCAATCAGGAAATTAGCTGAAGTTACTACGCGATCCCCGGGTTGCAGGCCGGAAAGCACTTCAAAGTAACCGTCGCACTGAACCCCGATGGTAACCGCGACCGGTTGTAATACCTCATTGTCCCTGGCAACAAACACATAATTTTGCGTTCCGGTGCGCATAACCGCCGAATCCGGCACCGCCAGCCTTTCGCCCAGATTATATTTCAGGTGAGCCTCCCCATACATGTCGCCTTTTAACAGGAGTTCAGGATTGTCTATGATGAGCCGCGCTTTGAGGGTGCGGGTTTGCGGCTCAAGATAGGGAAAGAGAAAGCTTACCTTTCCCTGAAAGATTTTGCCGGGCCAGTAGGCAAGGGTCAAAGTAATGGGCATCCCGACGCTCATATAAGGGAGGTCAGACTGATAAATATCAGCTTCAGCCCAAACCACAGAAAGGTCCGCAACGACGAGCAAAGGCTCGCCGGGCAGGATTTTCTGACCGGGCAGAATTTTTTTCTCCATGACATAGCCACCCCTTGAAGCATACAACGTAAGATATTTTTCCACCTCACCGGTTTTTTCAAGCCGGCTAATCTGTTGTTCGCTGATATCCCAGAGCTTTAACCTCCGCCGGGCAGACTCAATCAGTTTTTTTCCTCCTTCGGCGATTGACGCATCGCTGCTTTGCGACAAATTTTTTGCCATGGAAAGGGCGCTCAGATATTCCTGCTGGGAGGACACCAGTTCCGGACTATATATGGTAAGCAGAGGTTGCCCTTTTTTTACATACTGTCCGGTCGTGTTGACAAATAGTTTTTCAACATAGCCTTCAATTTTAGTGGTCACGGTGAACAGGCGTGTTTCATCCGGCACGATACGCGCGGATGTATGCACATCCCGCGTAAGGTTTCGCATCTCCACCGTGCCAAACGTCATGCCCAGCCGTGTCCGCTGCTCAGGGGTAATAGCTACCGGAGCAAGGCCAGCCGGTGCTGCCGGCGATTTTTCCTCGGTTTCAAACGGCACCATATCCATTCCCATGGAGTCCTTACCCGGTTTATCGCTCACTTCATTCGGGTTCATGGTGGAGCGGTACATGGTTTTTTTAGCAGAAATCCTGCCTGCTGCTGATTCAAGTTTTTTCTGTTCCACCAATCGCATACCGCAGATAGGACAATCTCCGGGTTTATCAGAAGTTATCTGTGGATGCATGGGACAGGTGTAAATCTTTTTTTGTGCGGAATCGTCGGTTTCACGTTCACGTTTAGCTGACTCGGGAATTTTTTGTTCTACCAGGCGCATGCCGCAGATAGGGCAGTCCCCGGGCTTTTCTGAAGTAATTTGCGGATGCATGGGACAGATATATAATTTTTTTTGCTGCGGGGCGTCTTGTCCACTGCCCGGCGGAACAGATTTGTGTGTTTCCGTTTTCTGCGGGCATGCAGTGAGGAGAAGAACCGCAATGATTGCAAGACATAAACCGGTTATATTCACGTTACGTTTCATATCCAAAGCTCCCTATCAGCTACTGACTAACATGCCCGTGGTCCGCTGAACTGCTTGGCAAATTTTCTTTATCGAATCGTTTTCCCACCACCATCTCCAGCTCGGCCAGCGCTTTTTCGTAGTCTGCCAATATTTCGCTGCGCTGGGTCTCAAAATTACAGAGAGTTATCTGGTTGTCAATAAGCGAGAGAAAGTCAACAGTGCCCACTTCATACGCGGCTATTGCGGAATTGAGCGATTGCGTTGCCTGAGGGATGATTCCCGTGTCGTAGAGCTCTATGAGCTGGGCCGATTTTGTTGCTTTTGCGACCAGGTCATGAATTTGGTATTGAAGTGCATTTTTTACGGCTGCATGTTGCGCCTTCGCCTCTTCTAACAGACTAAATGATTCAGAGACTTTTTTATTTTGTTTATTTTTAAACCATAAAGGCACTTTGAATCCGACAATAAATGAAAATACGTCGGGACGGTTTTCTGCCTGTCCGGGCACGTTAACTAGCGCATCTGAAGTCGTGCCATTTTCATTCAAAACGGTGGCAGGGAACGTACCATGTTTGGTGCGGAAGCCTTCGCGCTGTCCATACATGGCAGAAACGGTAACACTGGGAACATATTGTTTTTTGGCAAGCTGATAATCAGTTTCATTTTTGTCAATCAGATGTTGAAGGCTTAAGAGAACCGGATTCTGGGCGAGTGCCAGCGACTGCAATTCCTCCTCCTTCAGGAGCACAGTTCTTTTGGCGATGGTGGGGATTCCATTGAGGTGAGACGCAGGATCCCGGTTACGTAATCTGTTGAGATCGGCAGTATAAGATTTTTTTAATTGCTCAAGCTGCACAATACGCTCAATATATTTTGACTGCTCCACTTGTGCCTTGAGAATGTCCTGCTGCAGGCCTTTCCCAACCTCATATTTCCTTCGAGCAATTTCTACAAACGTGGCCATCAATTTCTTGTTTTTTTCCGCGGTCTGCAGGTGCGCGTAATTAATAAAGAGATTGAAGTATGCCGTTTTTACCTCCCTGATGATTTTCAGTTTACCCTCCGCCAGAAGTTGATCGACGCTTTTTGCCTCCTGTATTGCCGCCTTTTCTTTCAATGACGTTATACCCGGCATGGGTATGGTTTGCGTTATGCCGATCTGTTTCATGGTCATGTCGATTTTATTAAAATCGAAGTCATCAGTATTGAGGTTCACGATGCCCAAAGAGATCTCCGGGTCATCCCAGGATTTTTCCTGAGGGGGTCGCTGCCACATGGCATCCCGCTTTTTCTCAAGAGCGGTTATTGTAGGGTTTGCTCTGAGCGCCTCCTGAATGAGGGTTTCGAGGTTTAAGGAGTTTTCTCCACGGCAACTCACGGAAAACATGAGAAACAGAATGCTGCTTAAAAGGGTTATACTGATTCGTTTTTTCATACATAATCCCCTTTATTAAATTTCTTAGGCAGTGCTGGCTAACAATAAAGCCTTAATAAGATAAATCTTCATGGAAACTCAGTGAGTAAAAAGCAACAAGAACTCTGAACGCTTTACCTTACACTACTGCTCATTTCTTCAAGAACAAAACCATCAAAAAAGTATGGTATTATTTGCGCGTAATCTATAAGAAAAAACCCCACCCCAAAAATTAGAGGATTTATGGTTATGCCGGTCATGCCGGTAAATACATCCATGCTTTCAAAACCCATACGGAAATTGACAATGAAATATGACGCGGCAAAAAAACCTGGAAGCGCATAATATAAACCATGTCCATCCATATCCATCGCAGCAACACCGCCACCCTCGTTAAACGTCATGTGTATATGGGTTAACCCCGCATCATCAAGATCGGTGAAACTGTTATTGTAAAATGACAAAAAATACATTGTATAGGTTTTTCCGGTTACGGTGTTGTCCTGTGCTCGTGCATCGGGGGCACAAAGTGTCATCAGTGCAATACCCGCCAGTAGGGCGACGATTGTTTTTGGATAGTTCTTTCTCATACTCCTCATCCTCCTCCTATAATTGTTATTGACAGTATAAATATAACCACAAAAGAATACAGAAAAGGTAATATGGCTATCATCTGTTTTTAAAAATACAAGTTCCTTAAATCCCGAAGCTATTCGGGACGGTGGTTTTCTTTAATTTTTCAATGATGTCTCCCCCGACTTTGACCGCCACCATTCGTCAAATTATCCCAGCCATCCTGCCACCGGTCACGGCAATCTCCCCGGCGGTGCCCCATATTATCCATACTGTCATCCCACTGATTACGCATGTTATCAAATTGGTGGGTCCGGTTGTTGCCATTTCCTCCCGTCTGGAATCCTTGGACTAAAGCGGCAACGGTAAACAAAAGACTTATTGTAAGTAAGGCTATGTAACTTGTTGGATACCTGATGTTATTTTCCTCCATTTAGGTTTACCAATCCCCCGCTCTTCGGGGGGACTGGTAAACAATTTTGGCTAATAATTCACTGCTTATAAACTGCCCGTTTCTTATAAGAGAATCAATATGGTGGGGTATATTGAATCTGCTTTGAACTCTTTAGATTCCCCTGATTGTCAAGAATCACCAGATAGGTGGCATAATATCCCCGATATTCAGTTATAATTTCTGGTACGTCATCTCCGTCAATATCTGCAACATCAAGCCCCGATGCGCGTGGTGCAAGCTGAAACGTTTGCGTTGGAATTGAAGGAAGAACTTTTGAGCTTAATACATTACCCTCATTATCAAGAATCACGAGATAGGTTCCATTGGAAATGGTAACGATTTCCGTGGTATTATCACCGTTGAGATCAGCAGTTTTGAGCTGATTCATCATGCCTCCCCCTCCCATCATTCCGCCACCAAAAAAGCCTCCGCCCATCATGCCACCAGGGCTAATCGTTGTTGTGGTGTTTCCACCTCCACGTGGAATAGTTGTTGTCATGCCGCCACCCATACCGCCGCCGTCCATCATATTCGTTGGAAAATCACCGCACCATGCATAAGGGGCAGATGCCAGTAACAGGATTGCTGTTATAATACCGATTGACTTAATAAAATTCTTCATAGTCACTTCCTCCATCTTTGAATGGTTTATTACCATCAATCCGGACAATTTAAAAACGAAGGCTATTTCAGCTGGATAGTTATAAACCAGCAGAAAAACATTTTGGTAATAGATATAAATATTGTAGAGATTTTTATAGGATAAAACAGGAGTTAAGAAGAAAAGCAGGGGGAGGGGATAAAAGATGGCTCATTAAAAGAGGTTTGCCTGAATACGACATAGGGGGATAAATTGCTTCTGCTACACTATGCAGCGTGATGTCTGAGCCGAGTTTTTTGATTAATTCAGTAAAACTTGAGGTTAGAAAAATTGCAGGGGAAGCATTAAAGGGCATATTGCCATTGCATTTATTAAAATCACAGGCAGGTATATCTGTGCCACGGAGTGTTTTAAAGGATGCTCTGTTATGCTTACAGCCACAATTACAGGTCGAGCTTTTACAGCACTCACATGACAAGGCTTGTGAAGACTGAGACGGAATATAATGCGCAAGCAATACAATAGAAATGATGGAAATCAGTAATGCTTTTATGAGTTTTTTCAAAGGACTGACCCAAGAGATTCCAGTTTTTATAATTCTTTTATCATATTAAACAAGTGTTATCTATAAAACTTGCGGTTACGAATTATTTTTTCTGCATCCTAAGTTAAAAAATGTTTGACACCCAATTTGGATTATATTAATTATATACTATACCCCAGTATAGTATGTCAAGACAAAATTTATGTGGGGACCAAAGGAGAACGTCATGATTAATGAACCGGTAAAAAAGGAAGCGTTAACCAGATTAAAACGGATTGAAGGGCAGGTTCGCGGCATAAGCCGTATGATTGATGAGTCGCACTATTGCATTGATATTATTAACCAAATTACGGCCGTTCAAAAGGCGCTTGATGGTGTGGCCAAAATTGTGATGAAACGGCATGTAGAAAGTTGCGTGAGCGAAGCGATCCGGAGCAATGGCGGCCAAGAACTGATCGATGAGCTCATTCAAACCGTTTTCAAATATGGAGGGACCGGAATCCGGTAGCATTTCCAATTTGGTTTTAAATACCGGTCCAGCGAATACAGCACCCAACGCCCTGCTCGGAGCCTGTTGTTCGAGCATGGATGGTGTCTGGAGAATGAGAATCTATTCGCTGAGCACATCATTTTACCGTTAATGTTTTGCACGGAGAGGAGATAACCATGGAAAAGAAATTACATGTTTCCGGAATGACCTGTCAACACTGTGTCAACCGCGTGAAAAAAATTATCGAGAAATACGCTGGGGTTTCTAATGTGCAGGTAAGCCTGGAAAACAAGGAGGCCACGTTTATGTGCGATCCAGAAACCGATCTTGCTGCGATTGTTAAGGCAATTAATGATTTCGGTTATACGGCTGCTGAAAAGGAGAAGTCCGGAGAGCAATACCATTGACCTCAGAGTTTGGTGTCTGTGCATGAGTTCAGAGCGGACAGGATATGGCTATGTTCAGTATTCTTTTGGTGGCTTCTGGTATCTTTGCAATATAATGGGATAAATCAACATTAATATGGAGCGAACTGAAACAATTCCAGTTTATGGCATGACCTGCGGGCATTGCGTCAAGGCAGTTACGATGGCATTGCAGGATGTTGCAGGTGTTCGTCGTGCTGAAGTATCCCTTGAAAATGCCAGCGCCTGTGTGACCTTTGATGATGCCGTAACCAGTGTTGACCGGCTCAAGGCAGTCATTTGTGCCGAAGGTTACCATGTTGAGGCTGATGCCGATAATTTTCCTCAGGAAATTGATCAGCGGGATTTCCCGAGCGAGGGACCAACCGGGCAATCTGTCACCGTATCATTTTCAATTCAGGGGATGTCCTGTGCAAATTGTGCACAGGCAATTGAAAAGGGGCTCAAGGGTTTTCCCGGCATAAAAACAGCGACTGTTAATTTCCCTTTGGAACGGTTGACGGTGGAAAAAGATGCGACGCTTGCGGATGAAAAAATAATCACGAAGGTTGCTGACATTGGCTATGAAGCAAAACTACTCCCAGATCATGACCACGGCAAAATGGTGTTTCGAATACAGGGAATGAGCTGCGTTAATTGTTCGCGTTCAATAGAAAAAGCCTTTGAAAATCGGGCAGGGATTAAACGGGTTGTCGTCAATTTTGCGCTTGAAAAGGGATATGTTGAATTTGATGCGTCAGTCATTGATCGTCAGCGTATTTTAGAGATTGTCGCAGATGCCGGCTACCAGGCGGTAGAAGAAGCAGCAGACCAGGAAAAACCAAAACAAGGCATTGCCCGTAAAGAAAAATTCCGGTTTTACTTCGCACTGGCAGTCACCGTTCCTCTGGTAGCGCTTATGTACGGTATGCATTTGCTGAACCTTGATCATGCCCGAACCACATATGCGATTTTTCTGCTGGCAACCTTGGTGCAGTTTGTTTCAGGAAGCGCTTTTTATGCTGGCGCCTACCATTCCCTTAAAAACCGCGCTGCTAACATGGATGTGCTGATTTCGCTGGGCGTTTCGGCAGCTTATTTTTACAGCGTATTTTCTTTATTCTATTGGGGGCCGTATCACCCGACATTTTTTGATAGTTCAGCGTTGCTTATCACGTTTATTCTTTTAGGCAAGATGCTTGAAGCGCGCGCCAAAGGCAAGACCACCCAGGCGCTGCAGAAACTACTCTCGTTGCAGGCTGATTTAGCGCGACTTATAGAAAATGGCTCAGAACGTTTGGTAGCCGCGTCGCTGGTAAGAGTCAATGACATCGTTGCTGTTCGTCCCGGGGAAAAAATACCGGTTGATGGCGAAATTGTTGAGGGTGCCACCGTTGTGGATGAATCCATGATCACCGGGGAATCCATGCCGGTGGAGAAGTTGCCAGGAGCAACAGTTACCGGTGCAACCATAAACTTGTCAGGGGTTGTCAAAATCCGCGCAACGCGTGTCGGGCGAGCGACGCTCCTCGCCCAGATCGTGAAAATGGTAGAAGATGCGCAGGCAGATAAAGCTCCTATCCAGCGCATTGCCGATGCGGTCTCAAATTATTTTGTCCCTTTAGTGGTGACGGCATCTCTCATAACATTTCTCTTGTGGTATAAGGTTTTTACCTTTACACCGCCGGCAGGCATGTCGCAGTTTCTTTTTGCGTTTCAACTGATGATCTGCGTGCTGGTTATTGCCTGCCCCTGCGCCCTGGGGCTTGCTACGCCCACCGCCATCATGGTCGGCAGTGGCGTTGGACTTAGTAAAGGAATTCTGTTCAAAAGGGCGTCGGTATTAGAAACTATTTCCAGGCTCGATGTTATTTTGTTCGACAAAACCGGCACCATTACTGTCGGCAAGCCTGCCGTAGTCGGTGTGTATCCTTTGGCCGGACATACAAGCGACGAAGTGCTGGGCATGGCAGCAAGCGCGTCTCGCAATTCTGCTCATCCTCTTTCCCAGGCCATCGTAAAAAGGGCCAATGAGCAGCACCTTTCCCTCCAGGCGGTTACGGATCTGCAAGAAATAAGCGGGCACGGCATTCAATGCTTCCTCAATGGCGAGTTGTTGAAAGTGGGCAGCGATAAATTTGTCGCACCGGAAAAAGGGTTGCCAGAAACAGCGCGGATTCGCGGGGGAGAACTCTCCGATAAAGCTAACACAACGGTATATGTTTTGTATCGTGGTGAAGTTGTCGGTATTATATCCCTGGCCGATGTAGCTAAGGAAGATTCACGACAAGCAATTCAACGCCTTCATCAATTGGGCATCAAAACCGCGCTGATTTCCGGCGACAATAAAATAGTTGCGGAAGCGGTTGCGCGTCAGGTCGGTATTGAAGAGTTTGAGGCAGAGGTGCTGCCAGCAGATAAAATTGATATTGTGAAAAAATGGCAGCAGAAAGGCTTCACAGTGGGAATGGTGGGGGATGGCATTAATGATGCGCCGGCCCTGGCGCAGGCAGACGTGGGCATTGCCATTGGTTCGGGCACGGATGTGGCAAAAGAGACCGGGGATGTTATTCTGGTCAAAAACAGTCTGCTTGATGTGGAGCGGGCAATACGACTGGGCAAAAAAACGCTCAGCACGATAAAGATAAATTTTTTCTGGGCGTTCTTTTACAACATTCTGATGATTCCGGTTGCCGCGGGCATACTTTACCCGATAAAAGGGATAATCCTGAAACCGGAGTGGGCATGTATTGCCATGTGGTTTTCCTCAATAACAGTGGTCGGCAATTCGTTGTTACTGAAGAGGTATGGGAAAAAACTTTGACTAATTAAAAATGAATTTATATGTTTCATCATCATATCAGGTTTTTTTCAGCCAGTTATTCAGAGCTGTTTTCCACATCATAACGTTTCCTGCCGTCATCGCGAGGAACGCCATATCTACCGGAAAGCGAAACCGGTTGTTTTCTCCAAATTCAATGAGAGAAGAAACTGCCAGTGTATAGACATGGATAATGAGACAAAACAGGCAAAAAACTTCACTGCCTCCCAGTCCGTATTCGCCCCGTCTTAAAGCATGAATCAGCGTGCTGATATAGATAGTCATAAAAAGAATCGTTATGATAATGGTTCGTTCCCACATCCTTTTATCAAGTTTACTTTCTACCCCTAAAAAGCCAAAGTAGAGAAACCGATATAATTTTTCCAGTTTTTTGACCACCTCCATGTTGTTGTCTAACAAGGCGTGAACAGAATCTGAGGAGTGCCAGAGCGTAAGACTATATGAGCCAAGCGTATAAAATATAAACTGTGCGGGATCATGGGAAATTAAGGCAAGGGCGTCTTTGCGTAGTTGTTTGGAAAGCTCAATAAAGCCGCTGTGATTGAAATTGGGATAGCCGGTGCTTTTAAATTGGTTACAGTCTGCGGGATGATGGCAGGGAATGTTTTTCAACGCAAATTCGTCATAATAGGTTCCTATCGGTTGTTGGAAGGTTCTCAGTTCTGCGGTCACGGCGAGCGAACTAATGATCCCTTTCTCATGCAATTCTTCAAGCTGTTCAGCGCCGAAACCGTTCACTTTAGTCCAGAGATTCATGCCGTCCCAGGAAGAGGTTCCCCAAAAACCAAAGACCAGGGTGTTTTTGAGACAGAGGGCTGCAAGCGGTGCAAGTGCCAGCAGGGAAGCAAGAAAAAAAGTTTTTGCGACCTTTTTATCTTTAATCCAGAACCATAGATAAGCGCTCAAACCAAGTGCTGTTACCAAGATAAACAGCGGATGAAAGACCGAGCGTATGCCGCAGAGACACAAAAGAGACGCCCAGAATAAAAAGACATCTGCAATCTTGGCTGCCCTGCACCAGCGAATAAGAAAAAACAGAGACAGCGCGATAAAAAGCACTTCAAAATAGGAATAATATAAAAGATGTTCATAAAGGATAAGAGTAGGATTAAGCATAAAAGCAATCGTAATGAGGAAGCTGATGAGCCGGTTAATGCCAAGATATGAGAGGATGCCATAGAAACTTAAGCAGATGAGAACTCCCGCAGTATGGAACAATAGTTCATAGGAAAGCGAAGGATTTGAAGATAGTTTCAGCACAATACCCAGGAAACAATTAAATATTGGGGGCTGCGAATGCAAATAGAAAATACTCTGTGCCAGATCATGTTTCAGCAATAAAGGGTCAAGGTACTGCATGGCAAAAGCAAGCGGCTTTGCCACAAAGGCACCGCCGTTGATAAGAAAAATCAACCGCGCCAGAATAAAAACGAAAACGATTGCGAACCCGGCAATAGTTGTCGGCGAACATCTGCCGGTAATGTCTAATGGCTTTTGGGGAAGGACCATGCTGGACTCCTTTGATCGTCGCAGAATAATTTATCAGCTAACCCGCATCAACACAAATTCTTTTCGCTGCGCCCCAGCTGGTAATTGACACGACGATAACAATAGCATATAAAAATATAATAGCTCAGGTTATGCAATTTTCATATATGCGGTTAATGGACAATTATTTACATTTGCAGGGAGGTTATTATGGAGAAAGTCCACGGCAAAGAGATTCCCATTGAGAAGCAACGCGATATGCTGGTTGAAATGAATGCATTGAAGTTGCCGTTATTGTATCAAAATCTTGTCAGTGTGTATGGAGAAGAACAAGGGAAAAAGATTTATGATGATCTGTTTGAGGCTGGATTTAAGAAAAGAACCAAAATGTTTGAAGGCAAGGATATTGGAGACATCATGATGTATGAGATAGACATGTTTCCAGCAACCGGATGGAAAATATGGATTGAAAAGGGGGAGGAGAATGGTGAGCCGGTATGGTATGAACATTTGGAGCGCTGTCCGCACCTGGAGGCGACCCGCAAGCGAAAGATGCCTGATCCCTGCCCTATCATCTGTGATATGGATTGCAAGCTGGGAGAACAATACAAGGTGGCGAAGTGGCAACGGCTGAAACACCTGCCGGCCGGAGACAGCGAATGTTGCTTTAAAATAACCCGCTGTAAATAGTGCTCAAAGGTATGACAGATTGTAATTGACAAAGGGCTTTTTATTAACTATGAGTAAAATAACTGGTTACAATATGTATTCAATGAGTTTTTCTTAACGAGAAAGGAGGAAAAACATGAAGAAATTCTTTATATGTGGTCTGGTGTTGGCCGTTATGGTGGCAGGGTGTGCGACGATGAAGGAAAATCCCAAGACCACCATTGGGGCAGCCACAGGTGCCGCGGTTGGTGCTGGGGTGGGGTATGGGTTAGGGAAAGGTAAAGGCGCGGCGATCGGGGCTGTGGTTGGCGGGCTTGCCGGGGGAGCGATTGGCCATTACATGGACAAGCAGAAGCGGGAATTTGACCAGTTGTTGGCGGAATCCCAGGCGCGGGAGCAGAATGCGATCATGCAGGGGGTGCAGAAGGAGCAGGATGCTTTGATTTTGACCTTCAAGTCGGATGTGTTGTTTGACACCGACTCGGCGACGATCAAGCCGGCGGCTTATAGTTCTGGGGAGATCGACCGGGTGGCGCAGATACTGAACAAGTATCCGGAGACGCGGATTAAGGTGGTGGGATATACGGACAGCACGGGGGCGGAGAGTTACAATCAGCAGTTATCGGAGCGGCGGGCGAATGCGGTGAAGAGTGCGCTGGTGGTGAAGGGAGTAAATGAGGGGCGGATCACGGCGTTGGGGATGGGGGAATCCAACCCGGTGGCTGACAACAGCACGGCTGCGGGGCGGCAGTTGAACCGGCGGGTGACGATTGTGATTGAGCCGGTCCAGCAGCCGGGGTAGCCACAGGGGAGCTGGCACAGGGGCAT
>FWPV01004582.1_pt1 | contig 22161 bp, 17 predicted proteins | sample 2228371 | NCBI WGS metagenome assembly FWPV01 (sample SAMEA103939776, study PRJEB20133) | metagenome | reverse complement strand
AGGCCATTCCCTTTCCTTCGCCTGACCAAAAAATAATGTATGGACCAAGAGCCTCGGGCTCTGTTCAATCTACGGCTGAGGACATGGGACAATGGCTTCGTTTTCATCTAAGAGGGGGTGAGCTTGACGGCCGACGCCTCATTTCTGAGGAGAGACTCAAAGAGATGCATACGCCTCAAATAGTGCGGCCGGCAAGCCCGGCTGAAGCCCCGGATATTGGACATCAAAGCTATGGTTTGGGCTGGATGATTGACTCTTACCGCGGCCATTACCGTGTCCATCATGGAGGCAGCACGATGGGCTTTTCTTGTTTTGTCGTCTTTTTTCCACGAGAAAAATTCGGTGCCGCTATTTTAACTAACCTTAATTCGCCGCTGGCTACCCTTGTCGGAAATTATATCAGCGACCTGGCACTGGGCCTAAAACCCATTGACTGGAAAAAAAGAATGGCTTCTCGGCTTGTTTCTCCTCCCACTCCCAAGCCTGAACCAGTGATTGAAGGGAAAATTCTTCGGTCCCTCAGGGAATATACTGGTGTCTTTGCTCATCCGGCTTATGGTTGGCTCCGCCTCGAGACAGAAGAAGGAAAGCTCTGGTTTTATTTTCGAGGAGAAAAAATCGAGCTTGAACCCGTGGGCTATGACCTTTTCCGGCCGAAAGAAGCCTCCTGGCGACGTTTTACCCTCAGGTTTATCTCGAATAACCGGGGAGCCGTAGAAGCTGTTGCCCTCCCGCTTGAACCTGCTGTCAGAGACATTGTTTTTATTCGCCAGGTTGACAAGACCGGTGACGAGTCTTAGATAGAAGATGGAGAGTTGGGCACAATTTTGGGAAGAAAGAAAGACCGGCCGAAAAGGCGAAAATGGTCCGCAAATTAAGGCCTCAAAACAGACTAGTTTCACCGCAATTATCGCCGGCGAAGAATAAAGCTCGGTTGAAAATAGTTCCCTTATACAAGAAATTTTTTCTATTCCTCGAGGCTGTAGAGAGGGGCGCGGCCAAGTGGCCAGCTTATTGGCGCCTGTATTATTTTCCCTACCGTCGTTTCTTCGAGGCCTATTTTTCCCTTTTCCCGCTGCTTGACCGCCAGGCTTTAATCGACAGAGTAGAAGCAGTTAGACCCGAGCATTATTCCCGGCTTCGTTTTCTTCTTCAGGACAGGGCGGCGGAAAAGATTCTGCAGGCCATTCATCAACGCTGTCTTCGCTTCACTCTTCCAGGCGATATCCTGCCCGTAGAAGTTTATCTTTTAATCGGTTTTTTTAGCCCCGATGCTTTCATTTTGCGCTTGGGTCAGAGAAAGGTTATTGTTTTTGGGCTGGAAAGATTTCGCGACCTTTCGCTCCTCGATATTTTTTATGTGCATGAATATGCCCATCTCCTTCTCCAGCGTCATGATTTGGCTATTCCCGCGGAGAAAAAGGGAAGCTGGTTTATTCTGGCTGAAGGGCTGGCTTGCTGGTTTTCTACCCAGGTTTTGCCCGAGCGGCCCCTCACCGACCATCTTTTTCTTCGGCGTGACCGTCTCAACTGGTGTTGGCAGAATGAGACAAGGTTGCGCCACCTTTTCACTTCTTATGCCTCGCAGGAGGAGAAAATCGTTAGCCTTGAGCAGCAAGGCGATGCCTCTCTCGGCCTTCCGCCTCGAACCCTTCACTTCTTAGGGTTTAAAGCGGTGGAGGAGTATGCTCGTTCGCAAAACCTAAGAGCCACTGTCTTTTTTTCTGACCCACAAAGGCTTCTCGAGGTGAAGATCTAAGTCGAAGCAGCAGAGAAAAGGGTCATGTTTTTCGCTTCATTTTAATATGATGATGTCTTTTTCATGTCCGTAGTGCAAACCTATGACCAGATTTTTGTTTTTATTCTTATCCCCCGTTCCTCCAGGCCGCGGAGGATAAATGCATAACATTGTTTATTGAACCCGAGAAATTCAGGCGGAATAATTCCCTGCTGTTCGACGAGGCCTTCGGCCAGAGCACGGGCAATCATCGTGGCCGTGTAACCGGTGGTTCGGGCCATGCTGTGAACCCCGGTGGCAAGGTCAAAACGGTCAAACAGCTCAAAGTTTAGCGTCAAAGGTCGGCCCTCTTTTATGCCGCTGGCTATGACTCTCATTACCGTGAAGTCCTCTTCTCCTGCTTGCAATTTGAGCCGGGAAAAAAGAAGCTGGCAAGTTACCTCTTGAGGGATAATTTCTTTCCCGGCGACTATCAGCGGCTCAGAGTCAAAGAAACCCGCTTCTTTAAGGATAGCCATTTTTTCGCGGTGACCAGGGTAACGCAGCGTTTTTTCTTTCATGTTGGGATAGGGCAGGGTCTCAAGCAGGGTGCGCAAACCGTCGGTGTTAAATGCTTCCAGAGTGCCCAGGCCTTCAAATTCGATGAACTCTGGCTCGGAGAGAGCTGGTTGCACTTTGACCTGCCCATTTTCTTTATATCGAGCCGGTCTGAGGTACTCTTCAATAACATCCGCGGGCGAGAAAACGGTCTTGTACTCAAATGGCCATGTCCGCACTACTGGAAGTCCTCCCACATAAATGGTTAACGAAAGCCCTTTATCCATTTGGGTAAGCGCATAGGCAGCGAGGATGTTACTCAGCCCAGGAGCCACGCCACAGTCCACGATAGCGGTAGTTCTTTTGGCTTTGGCTAAATTATCGAGTTTCATGTGGTCTTCCGGTGAAAAAGTTATGTCGACCACTTTTTTGCCTTCCTCCACACAAGCCTTGAGTACCTTAAAACCGAGGCTACCCGGAACAGCATTGATTACCAGGTCATAAGGCTGGATACTTTCCCTAACTTCATCTGGATTACTTAAATCTTTTTGAGAAACAGAAACCAGGCCTTTCGCCTGAAGTTCGGTCAGAGGTTCTTTCCTCCAGTCGATGGCTGAAACCTCGAACCTCTTATCCGCCAGTAGGTCAAGGGCCATGGCCTTGCCCATTAATCCGGCACCAAGAATGACAATTTTCATTTTTTTCTCCTTTCATAATTCGGTAGGAACAGGTCGAAACGGGAGAAGGGGGGGAGGCCGGAAATTATAGACCGCTAAATTGGTTAACGTAGAGGATGATCTGGAACAGGCATTTCTGAAAAAGGGAAAATTTTTTCATCCGCTTTTCGCTTGGCTCCTCAATTTATTTTTTCACGGGTTTATTATCATAAATAACCATGTCGTCGAGCTGAATATCTGCCTTCGGAGATGGCTCAGCTATCTGCAGGAAAAGCTTGTGTTTGCCTGGCCGGAGGTTATACCGGAAAAAAGGTGTGGGGTTGCGGAGGAAAGGATGGGCTGGAAGAATGGCGGCGCCCACCAGCCTTCCGTCGACCACGATGGCCACTCGGTAAGTATGGTCTTCGGGTACTTTTTTAACCAGGTGAGCATTGATGGCGAACCCGGTTCCCTCAAATTCGACGGTTGTCTCGCTCGCCATTTCTGAGAGGCGGAGGTTAAGTTCCCGCCTTTCTCGGGGAAAGTGGTTAACAAAATTGGCTTCATAAGCAAGGGCAGGCGGCTTGGTGGAAGGAAGAAGTATTTCTTCGCCTTCCACGCGGCCGCCATTCCTTTTGACCATTTCCAGAGCTAATTTTAAAGAAAGTTGATAGGCTTCTTCTATTGTAATCTCTATTCCTTTGGGCTTAAATTTTTCCACCTTATTCCAATCTTGCTTCCATTTGTCCGGGATCTGGCTGTAACCCAGGATAGTACCTAAGATGCCGCCGGCTGCAGCGGCATTGCTATCCGAGTCGTCACCGCAACGAGTAGTTATCGCCAGGGTTCGGTCAAAGTCGCCGTGGCCATAAAGGAGACCGAGCGTGACCCAGGCAGCATTGATTTTCGCCTCAAAATTCAAGGGGTTAAACACCCCCTCCGGACAACCGATATCTTCGCCCCATTTTTTTTGAATTTGAAACCAGGTTTCTTTCCAGTCTGCCGGCTGGCGCCGATAATTATCCAGGACGTCTTTTATCACCCGGGAGAAAGAAGCTTTCTCCGGGAAAAGCTTAACTGCTTCTTCGACTACGGCTTCTGTCTTGTCGAGAATGAAGGAAAGAGAATAAAGGGCAGCAATATAGACTCCACCATACCAGCCATCGCCAGAAGAAATTATGCGGCCGATGCGGTCGCTGAGCTTAATGACGGAAGCAAGCATACCCGGCGAAAGCAACCCGAGCAGGTCAGCCGCTTGGCTAAAATCGTTATCATCAGCGTGAGGGTTGTTAAGCCAATGGCCTGTCTTAGGAGGTTTGAGGCCGGCCAAGAAATTATGCCGGGCCATCTGCAGCCCATGATGAAGCAAAAACTGACCCCGGGCCAAGGCTTTGGCCAGATCCTCAGGGGCAGCAGGCAAACCTTTTTGTTCGAGGGTGGCCAGCAGCGTCAAATCAACGTAAAGGTCATCATAGAGCGCAGGAAAGTTTTCCCAGCTCCAGATGAGCTGACCGGGCGACCAGGGGAGCGGCATATAATCGGGGATGATAGTTGATGGAAAGCGGTGCTCGGTGGGACCGCCAAAAGTGCAACCCATAACCTGGCCAGCCCAGCCTCCTTTGATTTTATCGAGTAGCCTCTCGCGGCCGATGGGCATCCCTTTTTCAGGAAGAGCCAGCACCACTCGAGGTGTAAGCCAAACCCACGAAAACCCAAGCCAGGTTAGGAATAAAAGAAAGACGAGCCTTCGGCGCTTCATTCTTTTTGTCTCTTTATCCCAGGAAGATGATTACGCCACCTTTCGCGCAGCTCTCTCTCCTCCGCGTGTTTAACCATTTTTTATGGCTTATATTTTTGCATTTCTCTTCCGGGTTGTGAATGCCTTTCTTCAGTATACATCCGCTCGCCTTAATCAACCAAATTCTAAGGAAAAAATTTTTTATAAAAATTATCACCTGGACAATTTTAACTCATTTTTTGTTGAGACAGCAGGTATTTTTTAAAAAAGGTCGACAGAATTCGACTCAGCCATGCCCGTCGAGTAATTTTATAAAGGGTAATAAGTTCCAGGTCTCTCCTGATGCTTTTTACTTAATTTCAACATTTCAACAGAAGATAACGAGAAAAAGGTTCTTGCGGCTTTCTTGGGGATAAATATGAGATATCTCGGGGCATCCTTTAGAGTCGCTCATTTAAATTTCAGTAAAGCTAGGAAAAATTAAAGGGAATAGAATTAAAGCGAATAGAAAAAATAGTAGAAAAAAAACAGAAAAGTAGATAAATTAATAGATAAGAAAAAAGCAATTTTAAGTTTGAGGATTAAAAGCGAGAAAGAAAGGAGGAAAAATGAAAGTCTTGAAATTTCTGAGTTTAGGGTTATGGGTTTGTCTCCTTGCTTCCTTTGCCTTTTCTCAAGCAGCCGGGACGAGGGGCTCAGTTTCAGGCGTGGTCCGGAGCGTGGACGGCGCTGTCTTATCCCAGGCCAGAGTAAAAATATCCGGGGCTCTTTTGCCGGCTGGTAGGGAATACATCACTACCGAAAACGGCTCCTTTCGTTTTGCCAGTCTTATACCGGGAAAATACAGACTGGAAATTACCCATCCAGAGATGATTGACCTGACTTTGGAAGTTACCGTTTCTCTTGACCGAGAAACGCAGGTAGAAGCGGTGATGGTTCCTGTGGGCAGAGTGGAAGAGGAGGTAACGGTAACGGCCGCGGCGCCGCTCGTGGATACCAGGTCCACTGAGGTTTCGACCAACATTGATTCCAAAACAATTCAGAGCTTGCCCTTAGGAAGAACTTACGGTTCACTTATTGCTCTGGCACCAGGGGTTGCCGGAGGCCGGTTAAATGCGGGTGGTAATCAGCAGGACAATGTCTTCTTATATGATGGGTCGAACGTGACTAACCCTTTCTTTGCTAACCTCTTTTCGAGTTTTTCCGAGCTGGATATTGAGGAGATCAACATCAAGCGAGGAGCGGTTTCAGCTGAGTTTGGCCGGGCTGTAGGCATGGTTACCAACGCCATTACCAGGTCAGGAACTAACTCTCTTTCCGGGTCCGCGAGGTTCGTCTATGAGCCAGCCGCCTGGTATGCCGGTTTCAAGGACCCAACCATCATTACTAAAACAAACGTTTCCCGTCCCTCATTTGGTTTTGGCGGCCCTTTTATTAAGGATAAACTATGGTGGTATTTTTCGGCCAATTTTCCCTACACGAAAACAACCGGAAGAGTGAACAAGTGGGGCCCCATTCCTGATTCCAAATATCCGACGAATGAGTTTTTCTTCAAACTGAATGCCAGCCCTCATCCCAGCCATCAATTAGCTGTCAGCCTCAGGAACAGTTCTACCGAGGGCAAAAATGCGGGCATAGGTGTCTATGATAACCCTTCCTGTGCCACTAATTCGAAAAGCACGGAGCGAATCTATTATTTTTCCTGGACATGGGTTATCAGCCCCAATTCTTATTTAGAAGTGAAGTATGACCATGTGGACCAGAAAAATCGTGATGTACCGGTAAATGAGCTTGGCTACAAGCCCGCTTTCGACGTTAACCGCCTGGATAAGATGGGCTATTTCCGCACCGTCTCTGGCTATTTGTTCGGAGCGCCAGAAGTTGGCCTGTATGTAGGCGCCGCCACGATGTACAACACCCAGAATTTCTTCCGCGACGAGCTTAAGCTTGTTTTTACTCAATACCTCGACTTTAGAGGTCATTCCCATGTCATCAAGGCGGGGTTTGGGTATGATTATGGGGGAGAATACCTGGATAGAGTGGCCAACGGCTGGGGAACAGTGGCTTACGTAGCTAACATAGCTCCTTATGTGGGTGGCTCGGCCAGAGCAGGTTTTAGCGCCCGCTATTATCCGGAAGGCTCGACCCAGAAATCAGCGGGAAGAACCTATGCTTTGTTTGTTCAGGACACAGTGACTATTATGAACCGATTGACCATTTATCTCGGGTTTCTTATGAACAGGGATGAATACCTGACATTTGGTGAGAATAAGTTCAATTTTTTAATCAACAAAGAGGCTTATATCGCCGACTCAACCAAAGGTTATGAGACCAGAAAGTTCTATTTCGATTTTACTGATGAAATTCAACCGCGACTTGGTTTTACCTTAGTTCTGGACAAAAAAGCAGGTGACAAGCTCTATGCCAATTTTGGTCGATATTATGCTTTAGACAATAAGAGTATCGCCAGGGCGGCGGCGCCGAAGAGAATTTTTTATGTCGATGCTTATTTTGAGCTCACGGGCGGCGCGCCGGTTAAAGAGATTCCTTCCGCCGCCGAAACAGGCAAAGTAATCCTTCCTGATATTAAACCCACTTATCAAGATGAGGTAGTCTTCGGTTACAGCCGGCCCTTGTTCAATAAGAAATGGGTAGTTGAACTCTGGTCTCAATTCAGGAAGGTGAAGAATGTAATCGAGGATTATCCCCTGGTTAATTATGGTCAATGGGCGGCTCCCTCCCGGTTTGTTTACAGCCATGTGGATTGGGCTCACCGCAGGTATCGGGCTTTTAATCTCCAGGTGCAGCGGCCCTTTGACGGTAAGTGGTCTTTTCTTTTTATGTATACCTGGAGCAAGCTCTGGGGCAACTGGGACCTCGACTATGCTGAATCATTGTTCTACGCTTCCTCCGCTCTCGACGATTGTCCCGGACTTTACATGACTGACCCCAACCGGGAAGGCATCCTGGCCGGCGACCGAACGCATATCCTCAAGGTTTTTGCTACCTGGGAGTTCTGGAAAAGAACTTCTGTTGGTGCCTATTTTCGGTACCAAAGCGGTGCGCCGTGGCAAGCGCAGGGCCGAAGCTGGTGGTATAGTTACCGAACTTATTTAGAAAAGGCGGGGTCGAGAAGAGTTGACCCCTGGGCCAACCTGGACCTTCAATTTTCTCATACTATTCCTATCGGCAAGCTAATAGGCGTGGTCGAGGCTCGTGTGATGAATGTCTTCAATAACCAGGCGGTGCTTTATGTGGATCCGACGAAGTACTTTAACGTCGTCACCTGGTCACCTTATACGCCCAAAGATGAGAACCCCAATTTCGGGAAACCGACTTCCTATGCCAGCCCGAGGAGATTCGTCTTGACCTTCTATGTCAATTTCTAAAAGACGAGACGTCGCGGCTCGAGTAAAGAGCTGAGCTGGTTATATAAAAGATGAATTTAAACGCAGGGGAGAGGAGGGCTCCTCTCCCCTGAGATAAAGGTTAAGAAGGAGTATGATTAAGCTGCTCGGCCTAAGGCAGCCAATGAATCTGCTACGCGACCAACGGCCAGGATATAGGCTGCTTCCCGAAAAGTAACCTTGTTTTTCTCCGCCACTTCTGCCACGTCGGCAAAAGCTTTTTTCATCTTTTTTTCAGTTTTTGCCAAAATTTCCTCTTCGCTGAAGAAGTATCGTTGCAAGTCCTGGACCCACTCCAGGTAAGAGACAGTGACGCCTCCGGCATTAGCTAAGATATCGGGAACAACCAGGACACCCTTTTCTTTCAAGATTTCGTCAGCTTCAAGAGTCGTCGGGCCGTTAGCCCCTTCTAAAACAATTTTGGCCTGCACCTTGGAGGCGTTATCCCGATTAATCTGTCCTTCGCAAGCCGCCGGGATGAGAAAATCACAGGGAAGGGATATTAGCGTTTCATTATCAATCGGTTCGGTTTCCGGAAAGCCTACCACCGAGCCAGTCCGTCGGACATATTTTTCCAGTTCGAAGGGGTCCAGGCCGTGAAGGTTGGCTACGCCGCCAAAAATATCTGTTACCGCAATAATCTGGCAACCTGCTTTATAGATTAATTTGGCAATTGAAGACCCGACATTCCCGAACCCAAGGATAGCTGCTTTTTTACCCTGCATTTCCATCTGAAGATAGCGGCAGGCCTCCTCCAGGACAAAGAATAATCCATAGCCGGTAGCCATGGCTCTTCCCTGGGAGCCCCAGAGATGGAGAGGCTTACCCGTGACCACCGCTGGTTCAAGATATCCCACGCTCTGGCTGTAGGCATCAGCAATCCAGGCCATTGTCTGCGCGTTGGTGAACATGTCCGGGGCAGGAATATCTTTATAAGGGCCGATTATGTCGCGGATGGCCAGAGTATATTCTTTCGTGAGTTTGCGCAGCTCGTTTTCACTCATATTTAGAGCATCACAAATGATGGCTCCTTTACCGCCGCCAAATGGCAGGTCAAGGACAGCGCATTTCCAGGTCATCCAGGCAGCCAGGGCTTTGCATTCACTCAAGGAAGCATTGGGACTATACCTGATTCCTCCTTTAGCTGGGCCGCGCACGGTGGAATGTTGGACTCTGAACCCGGTAAAGGACTCGGCCCGTCCGTTATCCAGAGTAATGGCTAAGTGGACGGTGAGTTCCTTCTCAGGATATTTCAAGCGCTGATATATCCAGGGGTCGAGGTCGAGAAACGAAGCCGCGCGCTCAAACTGAAGTGTGGCCTCGATAAAAGGGTCATATTCTTTTTCCTTGGCCACCGCAGGCGTGATGTACTTTATTTTAGCTCCTTCTTGGGACATGAGAACCCTCCTTTTCTTAGCCAATTTCTTTGACCAGAAGCTTTAGTAGCCGATCATAACCAGCTTTCTGGAATTGACCTATCGGAATCTTCTTTCCCTTATAAAAAAGGTAAGCTCCGATAATTTTGGCTTTTTTCTGGTTTCTCTTTCGCGGTGTCTTGGCGAGGCGAGGAAAAGGGATGATTTCAGCCAGAGTTGTTTCTGGCCTCATGGCCTCTTCTTTCTTTTTTACGGCTTGAAGATTATTTTTCATATGATGACCTCCTTATGATCACACCCATATTTAATGCAAGAACCAGGCCAATTTCTAAAACGTTGAAAATAAAGAAATTATAAGATGGGAGATGTTTCTTTATAGCAATTTGCTATATTGCAAAATGCAAGGTGGAGCGAAATTATTCCCAGGATTTGAGCTTACGAAAGAGAGAGGTGGGGTGGAGGCCTAAAATCCTGGCCGCGCGGGTTTTGTTTTTTCCCGTGACCTGGAGAACGTGGTCAATATAAGCTTTCTCGAGTTCCTCTAAGGTGGGAAGTCTCTCCTCGCCGATTAACTCTTCCAGCCATTTCTTTCCTTCAGATTTCTCGGGCCGGCGTATTTCAGGCGGGAGATGTTGTAGCCTGATTTCAGTGTCTAAGTAAAGGGACATGATTCTTTCGATTATATTTCTGAGTTCCCTCACGTTCCCGGGCCAGGAATACTCGGTCATGGCTTGGGCGGCTTCAGGAGATATCCCTTCGTAAGAGCGATGGAGTTCCTGGTTCAATTCCCGGATAAAATAAAGGGCCAGGGGTATGATGTCTTCTGGTCTTTCTCTAAGGGGCGGAATTTTGATGGGCACAACATTAAGGCGATAAAAAAGGTCAGAGCGGAAAGAGCCCCTTTCAACGGCTTTGGCTAAATCAGCGTTGGTGGCAGCAATAACTCTCAGGTTTACCTGAATTTCTTGATGCCCGCCAACGCGATTGAAAGTACCCTCTTCCAGCACTCGTAGCAGTTTAGCCTGGAGGTTAAGAGACATGTCGCCTATTTCGTCGAGAAAAAGCGTTCCTTCGTGCGCTTTTTCGAGAAGACCTATTTTTCTTTTGCGGGCGTCAGTGAAGGCGCCAGCCTCATAACCAAAAAGCTCGCTTTCTAACAACGTTTCGGGTATGGCTGCACAATTTATTTCGACCAAAGGCTTTTCTGCTCTTGGGCTATGGTAATGCACTGCTTTAGCCAGGAGTTCTTTTCCGGTGCCGCTTTCCCCCAGCAGAAGAACCGTCGTCTTGTCCGAGGCAGCGATTCTTTTTGCTATGGCCAGCACTTCTTTCATTTTTTGACTCTCGGCCACAATCCGGCCGAAATAATACCTTCCCTTCTCTGATTCTAAGTGTTCGAGCACCCTGATCCTCAGGCTCAAGGTTTCCAGAGCGCGACGGACAGTATTGCGCAGGTCGTTCAGTTTAAAGGGCTTGAGCAGGTAATCATAGGCTCCGAGCTTCATGGCTTCGACCGCCCTTTCTAAAATTTCATAGGCCGTCATCATGATAACCACGGTTTCGCTGCTGCCTTCTTTGATTTTTCTGAGCACCTCGATACCTGAAATCCCCGGGAGCATGAGGTCAAGCAGGACGAGCTGCGGCTTGAATTGCTCAAAAATTTCGAGCGCAGCCTCTCCGGTGTCAGCGACTAAAACTTCAAACCCTTCTTTTTCCAGGACTTTCTTGAGATTATTAAGCGTTAGTATTTCATCATCGACTACCAGGATCGTGGCTCGGCTCATGAGATGATTTCCCCTTCCGACATCATCCCCCGTCCTGCCTGGCGGATGGGCAGAAGGATGGAAAAAGTGGTCCCCCGGCCTACCTCGCTCTGGACATTTATTTCTCCCCGGTGATTCTTAATGTAGCTCAGGCTAATGCTTAAACCCAGGCCCGTGCCCTGGCTTTTTTTGGTCGTGAAAAAGGGGTCGAAAATTCTTTTGAGGTTTTCAGGAGCAATGCCGCAGCCGCTATCGGTTATATCCACTTGAACATAATCCTGGAATTTTACCTTGGAAGTGCTGACTTTTAGTTCGCCGCCCTGAGGCATGGCTTGGGCAGCGTTGATAAAAATGTTGGTCAGCACCTGGCGTATTTGATTAAGGTCAGCGGTTATCTGGGGTAAAGATGGCGCGAGGGCCTTGTCTATTTTTACCTTCCGGAAAATGGGTTGATGGCTAAGGAAGGAGAGGGTTTCCTCGATAAGCTGATTCAAATTAACTTTGGTAAATTGGGGGGGAGTGGGCCGGGCAAAATTAAGCAGCCCTCTTACGGTTTCTGAAATCCGGTTGATGTTTTCTAAGACCAGGCTGATTTCTTTCTTTTCTGTTTCCTCAGTTGCCTGTTCTTCCAGAGTTTCTAAATAAGATGAAATTCCCTGCAGCGGGTTGTTAATTTCATGGGCTGCGCCTAACGCTAACTGACTTAAGGCCGAAAGTTTTTCGTACTCAGCCAATTGTTGCTGAAGCTTTTCTCGCTCGGTTATGTTTTCCACCAAGAGGCTTACTCCCTGGACCTGGTTTTTTCCGTCAAAAATGGGAAAGAAGGAGAAACGGAAATATTCCTCCGGCCGCGAGCGGAGCGTCTTTTTGGCCATTTGCTGGGGTCGACCCTGGAGGATCGTGTTTTCAAAGGCAAGCTCGAGTTCGCGGTCGTTGAGCCAAGGAAGAGAGCGGAAGAAGTCATCGCCGGGTTTAAGGTCAGGAAGGTTAAACATTTCACGGAAAGAACGGTTAAGGTGGGTAATCCGGCCTTCGATATCCAGGCCGATCACTCCCGGAGAGATGCTGTCAATAAGCTGTAACATGTATTCGCGTGAATGACGGAGTTCCTCCGCCAGAGTTTCTGTTTCCTTCACTTTTTTGGCCAGTTCCACGTTGAGACGGTCGAGCTCCTGACCTTTATCCCGAGTATCATTCAGAGCCAGACGAAGGTTTTCGGTTAATCTTTGGAGAAGCCCGGTCGTTCTCCTCGAATGAAGATGGGAGATAACGGCCAGCACCACGAAGAAAATCAGGAAGATAAAAATTATAATCCGATTAGCCCGGGAAACAGGAAGAAGCGCTTCCTTCAAGTCAACTTCTGACACCAGAAGCATGTTGGTCGAAGGAATTCTTTCATAGGCGCAGAGAACTTTTTGTCCCCGGTAATCTAAATGAATGGTAACGCCTTTTTCTCCCTGATGGGGGTTCTCTTTTTCCCGCCAAAAACCGAAATCTTGCAAAGGCCGACCGCCTAGCTTAGTCGGCGAGAGGAGAAGGCCCGCCGCGTCGACCAAAAAAAGTTCTGAAGTCTCGCCTAATCGCAGGTCGAAAATCAGGTTATAAAAATGGGCCAGCTTAATCGAAGCTCCTAAGACGCCAATTATTTCCTCCTGTCGATTATAAAGTGGCTGCGAAAAAACCAAAGCTGGTTGTTGGAGCAGGTCAGAGTAAAAAATGCCCGAGTTAAAGAAATGACCTTGTCGGGCAGAGATAAAATAGGGACGCGTGAGGACCGATTGGTCTAAAATCCGTTTGTCCGTGGATAAAATAATTTTTCCCTCGAGGTTGGCGATAAAGAAAATTTCATACCAGGGTTTGTTCTTCACCGCTTGCTCCAACTGCGTCCAAAGACGCTGCACCTCGGTAAGAGAGTCTATCTCCGTCCGGCGGTAGGAACGGAAATCAATTTCCTTATCTTGGAGGAAGAGGGAGATGATTTTCGTATTCTCTTCCACGGTCATGGCCAGCTGGTTAAACGCCTGGCGTTTAATTATGCCCGACAGGCTAAAATTCATAAAAATCAACAGAAGAATAAAGGGGACAATAAAGAGGAGGAGGGTGAATAGGGTATTCCGGCGGGTAAGCTGACGGTAATTTAATTGCTCGGCTACAGGCTCGGCTGAAACTGACTTCACCATCTTTTTTTATTTTATCAAAAAAACTTAAAGTTGTGAGCGAAGTTTTTTTGGGCTACAATGTTTGAATGTTTGGCGGCAGAAAAAGCCATGCTCTTTTCTAAAATCATTCAGTCGATGCGTCCGGCGCAATGGACCAAAAATTTTTTCCTTTTTGCCGCGCTCGTTTTTGCCCGTAAGCTTGTGGAGCGCCCCAGCCTCCTTAAAACAGTCGAAGCCTTTCTCGTTTACTGCCTTCTATCCGGCTCGCTTTATCTGTTTAATGATTTGATGGACCGAAAGGAAGACTGTTCCCATCCAAAGAAGAGCCGTCGGCCAGTGGCTTCGGGCGAACTGGCGCCGCAAGTGGCGTTACTCGTTTTTTTGGTTGGGAGCACGGTAGCCCTCTTTTGGGCTTGGCAAATAAACCGGTCTTTTTTCCTTATTACGCTCTTTTATTTCTGGCTGCAGGTAGCTTATTCTGCCTGGCTCAAACATGTGGTCATCTTAGATGTTTTTATCCTGGCTTCAGGTTTTGTTATCCGGGTGGTAGCCGGAGGCCTGGCCATCCAAGTGCCCATTTCCTCGTGGCTCCTTATTTGCACCTCGCTCCTTTCTCTTTTTATCGGCATGAGCAAAAGGCGCCATGAATTGGTCTTGCTGGAAGAAAAGGCAACCGACCATCGGCCCATTCTTCGGGAATACAGCGCTTATCTTCTGGACCAGATGATTTCTGTGGTTACTGCTTCTACCCTCATTGCTTATTGCCTTTATACTATTTCTCCTGAAACCGTGGAAAAGTTTGGCACCAGAAACCTGGTTTACAGCTCGGTCTTTGTCCTCTACGGCATTTTTCGTTACCTTTATCTCGTTCATCAAAAAGGGTTGGGCGGAAGTCCGGAGGAGTTGGTCTTACGGGATAAACCGCTGTTGATAAATATTTTGCTTTGGGCGGGCTTTATTTTATTAATTTTATATGTTTTGAGGTAAAGATATGGAAAGAGCGCGCGTAGCCGTGGTGAAAACTTCGCCTTCGTCGGTCCTGGAGGATATCAAAAAAGTAATGCATTTAGCCGGCTATCAGCAGTTTTTGCCGAAGGGACCAGAAATTGCTCTAAAAATTAACATCAGTTGGCACCACTATTATTCCGCCTGTTCCACCACGCCCTGGCAACTCGAGGGAGTGATTAAGACTTTAATCGAGGATGGCTATCCGGCCGAGCTTATCTATGCTTGTCATAACCGGACGGTAGTGGTCTCGGCCAAAAAAGGAGAGAAACGGAATAAGCACTTGCCGGTGGTCCAAAAATACGGGCTGAGGAATATTCACCTCTATGAGGGCGAAGAATGGGTTAAATATGAGCCCAAAGGCAAAATAAGAGTTCTTCACACCATTTTCCCCCAGGGAATAGAAATTCCTCGCCGCTTCCTCGGGTCAAATATCATCCATTTGCCCACGATGAAAACCCACGTTTTCACCACCATGACGGGCGCCATGAAAAACGCTTTTGGCGGTCTCTTGCAGGAAAGGAGGCACTGGACGCACGCGGTGATTCATGAGACCTTAGTCGACCTTCTTGTTATTCAGAAAGAAATTCATCGCGGCCTTTTTGCGGTCATGGACGGAACTATAGCCGGGGACGGCCCAGGCCCCAGATGCATGGAGCCTCATATCAAGAATTACCTGCTGGCCAGCGCCGACCAGGTGGCCATTGACGCCATCGCCGCCAAGATGATGGGCTTTGACCCCTTGGAGTTAAAATTCATCCGCCTGGCTCATGAAGATGGGCTGGGCTGTGGTGACCCAAGAGAGATTGAGGTGGTGGGGGAGGATATTTCTGAGGTGAATTTTCAGTTTAAAAAATCAGCCAACACCTTCGCCAGTTTCGGCCAGAAGCTCATTTATTGGGGCCCTTTGAAGCCGCTGGAAAAAATCCTTCTCCGGTCGTTTATCACACCCTGGTCGTATGTCGCCTCGGTTGTTTTCCATGATTGGCTCTGGCATCCGCTCATTGGTCGACGACGTACGCGTCGGATAATGCGGACTGCTTGGGGCGAGCTCTTCCAACAATATTCGTGAAAATATTTTACCCGGCAAGAACCTTAATTATTCTTCTTTTTGGTTCTTCCGGGTTAAGGGTGGGTTAACCTGGATAATTAAAGATATTAGAGGGTTTAAAGAGAGCCTTTTATGAGGCGATTTAGAGGATAATCGATGACCTCCCCCTCGTATCTTATGGATATTTATTTAATTAGCCTCCTAAACAATGAACTTGAATAAGCTGAATTCGCGGTTGGGTATATGAAAATCTCTTATTTTTACCCACCGAAAAGCCGGAAGAATCCTTTTTTAGAATTAAAGCCCCTGTAAATCTCCGCCTTTCGCGGCAGTTATTTCTAAAATGAATCAGGAGGGAACCTTGTTCAGAAGGAAATCAACGGCCTGTTTCAGGGTCATTCCTTGCCGTTTGACGTCGCGATAATAATTCATGATGAAGCTGAAGACGTCTCCCTTTAATCCTTCACAAAAACAATAATACTCCCGGTCATCATATAAAAAAGATGATTCCTGTTGGTGGAACGGACAGCGGGCAAGAAAAAGATGGCTTGTCCCCGCCTTTTCTCCCTCAACCCCGAATTCCTTCAGCACGGCGACCAGACTGACTGAATTCTTCACGGTTTCCATCTTTTCCCACAGCTGCGTGTCCGCACCGTGGAGGTGGCGCAAGTTCTGGAAGATGTAGCTTAGCCCTTCTTGGTGACATTCGTCACAAATAAGGGCTAAATCCTCGCTGCCCAGAACTTGCCGCGAGTTTCCTTCTCCCTCCACTTTTAAGACAGTAAAAACATAATGCGTTGCGCCGGGATTAATTGTTTTACCGCAAAGATGACAGGCGGCCATCACTTCTCCTTTCCTTTAGGCAAATAAGAGAATTTCTATTATCATTTTTCATCCACGGAAATCAAGCTTTAAGAAACCGCAGGCTTTTTGGCTCTTTTTCTAAATAATAAATAAGGAACGACTGGAGAACAGACCCGATTCGCTGCACTTCTTCGGAGGAAAGGGGCTGAACGCCTGCTTCCGGCGGAGGGGAGGTCCGGGACCAGGAAACGAAGGAAATCAGACAGGAGGGGACAGGGTCTTTCTTTTCTGGGGCGCATGCTTCGCAGTAGACACCATCTCTTTTGGGCGAAAGCCAGGAAGGTTGGGTTATCGGCCGACGGCAATGACGACAGCACCGCAGGTCGGGCAGAAGGCCGCTGAGCCGGAGAAGCCAGAGTTCAAAATAGCGCGTGAGGAGATGACGGTCGCCTCCTTTTTTTAAAGCACGCAGACAGGCGAGGAGCAGACGGAAGAGCGGTTCTTCTTTTACGCGAGAAGGGCAGAATTCTTCAATTAGTTCAGCCCAATAGCTTAAGATGCAGATAAGAGAAAAATCCTTCGGCAGGTCGAAGAAAGATTCCAGCAGGTCACATTGACTGATGGTCGCAAGTTCCTGCCGCTCCTTTTCATAATAAAATACTTTGACATACGACATGAGTTCAAGGCTGCTCCCGAACCGATTGCCAAATTTGCGGGCGCCTTTAGCTATGCCGCGCAGTAAACCCTTATCTCGGGAGAAGAGGACAACGAGTTTATCCCTTTCTCCCACGGGAAAACTTTTCAGGACTACTGCCTCGGTAACCTCAAGGGGCATATGGCTCAGTCGATAAAGGTTATATTCAACCGGCGAATGCGATGCTCCAGTTCTTGCGGGTCTAAGCGCAAATCCTGCGCCGCTCGCTTAATATCCCATTTGTGGCGGACAAGCAGGCGGTGAATATAATGACGCTCGAATTTTCTCTTTGCTTCCTCCAATGATTCGCCTTCTAAAGACGGCGATAAATACTCCAGCTCTCTGGCTTCGACCAGAAGCGAGAGGTGTTCTGCGGTTATTTTTTCATCCGGGACGAGGATAGCAAAACGTTCCACGACGTTCATGAGTTCGCTGACATTGCCCGGCCAAAGGTAATGAAGAAAAGCTTCGAGAGCTTCTTCGCTCATGCGTTTGGGTTTTTTACCGTATTCCTGAGCAAAATAGTCCAGGAAATGTTCGATTAAAATCGGAATATCTTCTGGCCTTTCACGGAGAGGGGGGATGAGAAGGGGAATCACGTTAAGCTTGAAGAAGAGGTCCTCGCGGAAAGTGCCCCGACTGATTTGTTCTTTTAAATTCTTGCTGGTGGCGGCCACAAACCTGATGTTAAGTGAGACGGGTTGCTTAGCTCCAGGCACCTCCAGTTTCTTTTCTTCTAAAACATGGACCATCCGTGCCTGCATTTTGAGGTTCATGTCGCCGATTTCATTAAGGAAAAAGGTTCCGCCATTAGCTTGCCAGAGTTTGCCCCGGCGGTCACGGCCTAACCCGGGCGATGGCTCCTGCTGATAGCCAAAGATTTCCCCTTCGATGAGATGGTCGGGAATTGCTGAGCAGTTTATTTCCACAAAGCGCTTATCCCGGCGCGGGCTCAGTTGATGGAGAAGGCGGGCTACATAATCTTTGCCTGTTCCATTTTCTCCATAGATGAGAACTGTGCCCGATGAAGGTGCGGCTTGTTGAATTTCTTCTTGCAGGCGCTTTATAGCTCGGCTCTGTCCCATCAAGTAGAAGCGACTTTTGAGTTTTTCTCTGAGCTGGATGTTTTCTTCCTCCAATTTTTTCTGGCGGAGGGCGTTGCGCACGGTGAGAACAACCTTCTCCAGAGTAAGGGGCTTTTCCAGGAAGTCGAAAGCTCCCAGTTTAGTCGCTTGCACCGCTGCCTCAATCGTGCCATGACCGGAAATCATGATGACCTGGATATTCTCGTCAATTTCCTTGACCTGGCGCAGAGCTTCTATGCCATTCATTTCGGGCAGCCATATATCCAGCAGTAAAAGGTCAAAGGTTTTTTCCTGAAGCAACCGCAAGGCTTCTTCCGCTGATTCGACAGTTAAAGTTTCATAGCCTTCGTCCTCGAGAATGCCCTTCAGAGTGGTACAGATGCTGGCTTCGTCGTCGACGACTAAGATTCTCTCAGGGTTCATTTTTTATTCTTATGCCGGCAGTTGAATAATGAATTTAGCGCCGCGAGGAAGATTATCTTCGACGAAAATGGCGCCGTTATGCTCTCTGATTATCTGATGCACAATGGTCAGTCCCAGCCCGGTTCCTTTCTTTTTGGTAGAAAAATAGGGCAGGAAAAGCTTGGCTTTATCTTCGGGGGCAATTCCTGGTCCGGTATCGGCAACTTCTATCATTACCCGGCCTTGTGCTCGGTCATAATTGGTTCGAATGAATATTTCTCCCTTCTTATTCATGGCTTCAATAGCATTATCCAGAATATTGATTAAAACCCGCTTCATCTGCTCGGCGTCAAGTAACATGGGGGAGGGAACTTCGGCCGAAAGTTCCACTTTAAATTCTATCTCGGAGAAAATGCCACGAAAGAGCGAAGTAACTTGATTGATGATTTCATGCAGGTCGTGAGATTGCAGTTGAACCTTAGGTAAACGGGCAAAGTTAGAAAATTCATCAATCAAGCCTTTAATCGTCCTCGCTTCCTGGAGGATAGTCCTGGCTCCCTCTTCCACTACTTCCATGGCGGCCGGCTCTTCTTTCTCCAGCGTGCGGAGAATCCTCTCGAATCGGCGTTAGAGGGTTTTTGATTTCATGAGCTACTCTCTGGGCTACTTCACGCCACGCCGCCATTTTTTGGGCCTGGATGAGTTGCGTCAAATTATCCAGAACCACGATGAGACCGGAGAAGGTGTTATCGGCCAAACGCAGCGGGATAAGCGTGAGGGCCAGGGTAGTCATCTGGCCATCCGTCGCCAGAGTAATTTCTCGCGAGCTGAGGCGGGCCTTCGTCTTTAGCCCCCAATCGAGGTGTTTGACAATTTCTTGGTATCTGGAGTCATGGAATAACTCCCGGTAGCTCTGGCCGTATTGGTTGTTCCGCGGCAACCCGAGCATTTCTCGCGCGGAAGGGTTGAGGGTGATAATCTTCCCTTCTTCATCCAGCGTTATTACGCCAGTCGTAATATGGTAAAGAATGGTTTCGATGTAGCGTCTTCGATTCTCCAGCTCCGAAGTTTTTTGGGCGATGTTTTTCTGGCTTTCTTTCAGGTCAGCTATCATCTGGTTAAAGGATTCGATAAGAGTACCGATTTCGTCCGAAGCCGGGTCTTCCACCCTCACCTCCAGGTTACCGCGCGAGACTTCTTTAGTGGCCAATGCTAGTTTTTCGATCGGAACAGTAATACTTTTTGCCAGATGAAAACCTATCCAGCTCGCGGCAAAGATGATCAAAAGCGTCACAAAGAGGAGGGTGATGATGTAAAAAGCTTTCATCGGGTTTTTCTGGAAAAGGAGTAGCCGATAGCGCTGGATATAAGCCCTGATGTTCTGGATTTTCTGGGCATAGCTCTGGGGAATAAACTTGCCGGTGGCCACGAAGATATTACCCAGGTCGGGAGTGGAGAAAGAAACACCTCGCCGGACCATCTCCCCCTGACCCATCGGAACCACGCTCTGAAATAACTCGCCGAGATGCGCTCTCTTGATCATATTGGGCTGGATCGGGCTGTAGTCCTGGAGAGGCAAGTTGGGATTGAGGTAAGTAAAAAGCTCTTCATCTTCAAGATAAATGCCGATTTCATCCAACTGGTATTCGGTCAGCTTGCTCCAGATATAATCCCGGAGAAGAAGCCGGTTTTCGAGAGAAGCAAGTTTCTGTTTTCGGATGGTTCGGGCTAACTGCAAGGCATAATGATAGGTGATGTCACCCGTAGAAGAGTAAAAGCCGTCCGCCACTTCCTTTGTGTCAGCCAGGATGCGGTCGAAAGGCGTTTGAAACCAGCGCTCAATATTCCGGCTGATTAAGTCGGAGGCAAATAAGAAGAGCAGGAGAGTTGGGATGAGCGACAGGCCGATGAAGAAAAAGACCAGCTTGGTTTTAAAATGGGCTCCGACTACCTTATGCTTGCGTTCCAGGTAGAGTTTGGCCAGGTTTCGCCCGAGGACAAAGAGCAGGATAAGAAAAAGGATAAAGACTATTATTTGAAGAGAAGAAAGAAGAATATTGGTAAAAGATGTGGGCGAAAATTCCTGTGTTTCACCGATAAAAAATTCGATGGTGAAAAAGAGAATGACAAGAAAAACGATGGTGACGCCTATGAGACGTGCTCCCTTTTGTCTTGTCTGTTCCATGGATTTCAGGAGAAAAAGGGTTTTCCTGGCTGGCCGAGCGAGGAAGAGGATTTTTCTGTTGGCCGGTCAACAAAATCCTCGAAGTTTTCCAGAGTAATGCGAATGTTTTTCACTACCGCCCCTGACCGACCAAAGGCTTTTCCTGGTAGGCCATTCAGCGTGTAGGCTATGCCACCGGCATTGCCTAAATGAAGGAGGAACTCCTGCTTAGCAACGGCTTCAAACGCGGCTCCGGGAAGCTTGATGCCGTCCAGGACCAGAACTCCGTCAGCATAAACTTGAATCCAGGTTCTTTCCCGAAATTGGATACGCAACCTAAGTTCTTTTACGGGTTCAGGCGTTTTTTCTTCTACGGTCTCTTCTTTAACCGGGAGCGAAGAAGGAAGCGGCGCCTGGACAGTTAAACTTCGGGTGACGTTGGCAGCTTTTTCGACCGATGGTCGAAAAATGAAGTAAGAGATAGCCAGGCTAAACGCCAGAATGACTACGGCGGTAATGACTTTGGCCCATGGGCGCCGCGGTGCAAAAGAAGCCGGCTGGGGATGCGGCAATAACCCTTTTTCCCCGCTCAGGAAAACCTCATAGCGGCTGAGAACATCTTTTTCATTAAGCCCTAAATATTGAGCGTAAGCCCGGATAATTGATTTTGTAAAAAAACCTCCAGGAAGAAACTGAAGGTTATCCGCTTCTAAAGCGACAAGAAAACGGAGGCTGATTCTTGTCGCCCGAGAAATTTCTTCCAGCGTAACCCCACGCTTTTCTCTTTCGGCTTTAAGTTCTTGCCCTAAGGAGTTCATTAAGAAAATTTTAAGGGAAGAAGAGAGGGGTGTCAACCAAACGCTGGAGAAATTCTTTTCTTTTGGCCAGGAGCTTATAATAGAAGCGTGGATTTAAAAAAGGCAGCGTGGGTTCAACTTCGTCTGGCGGAGAAGCTTTCTTTCGAACCACTCCCCTCCTTTCCTCGATTGGTCGGCGGGGCTGATTTTGCCTTTGACCATGTCTCGGGGAAAATAGGCGCCGCGCTCGTTGTTTTCGAGGCATCTTCCTGGAGGGTCGTGGATGAAGCCACTGCTGTGGCTAAATGCCCTTGCCCTTACATCCCGGGATTCCTATGTTTTCGCGAGGGCCCAGTTTTTTTTCAAGCTTTTCGCCAGCTCCAGCGACCACCTGAAGTTTGGCTGATTGATGGCAACGGCCTGGCTCACCCCCGTCGCATGGGGCTCGCTTCCTTCATCGGCGTGGTTGGCCGCTTGTCCACCATCGGCTGCGCTAAAACGGCTTTTTTCCCTTATGAGCCTCCTCCTTTAGCCCGCGGGTCTTATAGTGTTTATTATAATAAAAAAGGAGAAAAGGTTGGGTTTTGTTTGCGCACAAGGGACAATGTTAAACCTGTTTTTGTTTCGCCCGGCCATCGCGTTGGTTTTGAAGATTGCCTTGAAATCGTCCTGAGCTTTTCCCGGTTTCGCCTTCCTGAACCGTTGAGGCAAGCCCATCTTCGGGCCAAAAAGATTTTTTCCGCCTCTCCTTCGGTTTAAATTTTGAGAAAGCGAGAGAGCGCCGT
>FWPV01006523.1_pt1 | contig 22166 bp, 25 predicted proteins | sample 2228371 | NCBI WGS metagenome assembly FWPV01 (sample SAMEA103939776, study PRJEB20133) | metagenome | reverse complement strand
TTCTGGCTGAAAGATGTTTTTACCACGGATTATTTTCTGAACAAAGCCCTTGAACTTGAAAAGAGAGGAGCAGATATTGTTACGATCAAGGATATGGCCGGATTGATTACACCGCAAAAAGCTATGGAGTTAATTAAAAAACTGAAAAATCATCTTCATCTGCCGCTGAATTTGCATACTCATTGCACTCCGGGTTACGGACTGGCTTCGGTTTATGCGGCGATTGTTTGTGGAGCTGATATAGTTGATACTGCCTTGCTCTATTTTTCCGGCGGAGCAGCAGCACCTTCATTTGAACTTGTTTATCTCTTTGCCCGGAAGCTGGGGCTGGAAGTAGATGTTGATTTGGCGGCCATAAAAAATATTAACAAAGAGCTGCGGCAAATCCGGCAGGAATTGCTTGAATTTGATGAATACAAAGGTTTTTATCCGCTTGAATTTGATCTTAATGCGCCGCCTGCTGAACTTGATCAGCTGATCGGTAATGCGGTGGATCTGGCTGTTGCCGAAAAAGCTGCCGAGCTGACATCTGTCTGTCAGAAGATAGAAGCTTTATTAAATTTTCCGCCGCCTGATGAAAAGGTTCGCGAGGCACAGATTCCCGGCGGCATGTATACGAATATGCTTGCGCAGCTGAGAGCGGCAAAACTGGAAGATAAATTATCGCGGGTTCTGGAAATCGTTCCCCGGGTCAGACTCGATTGTGGTTTGCCGCCGCTGGTAACTCCCACAAGTCAGATAGTTGGAGTTCAGGCAGTTAATTGTGTACTTGATGAGAACAGCAAAAAACCTTTTTATACAAACGCTTCAACAAACTTTGTCAATCTGGTAAAGGGAGTTTACGGTAAAACGCCGGTTCCTGTTGACCCTGAGTTCCGCTTTAAGCTCTGTGGTCATTATGAAGAATTAAGTTATGATACTTCGACCTATCAGCATCCGGAAAATCCTCAGCTGAAAGAGTTTGATAATCTTCGATTGGCTTGCAGCGAAAAAGAGTATCTCCTGCTTGAGCTTTTCCCGACAGTAGCAAAAAACTTTCTGTATCAGAAGCGCGAGAAAGAATTTAAAGCAAAACCTATGCAACCTGAAACCAATCAGCCGACAATCTGGGATGAGCTTTTTCAGTTTGCCTGAAATTTAATCCGCATTTAATTACTCAAAAATATTTCTGGCGGAAAAACTTTTTTAAATCTGTTTTCTCTTGAGATCGGAAAAGGTAATAACCCTGTTTTTACCAAGTGTTTTACCATAATAGAGGGCATTGTCGGCCTGGCTCAGGCACTCATCAAGGCTCTTCTGGTCTTTAAACTCTGCCAGGCCGAAAGTCATGGATAATTTTATTGTATTCTCTTTATAACTCAGGGGATTTTTCCGGATCTCTTCCCGGATCTTGTTTATTGCAATCAGAGCGCTGCTCTCATGTGTCTGGGGAAGTAATACGAGAAATTCTTCGCCGCCCCAGCGTCCGACCTGATCTACTTTGCGTAGTTTATCACGGAATATCTCGGCAACTTCAAGCAGGGCATAATCTCCGCACTCATGACCATAGGTATCGTTAATCTTTTTGAAGTCATCTAGATCACCGATTGCTATAGCAAAAGGATTTTTATAGCGATGATAACGGTCAATTTCCTGCTGCAGTTTCTCGATCATCCCCCTTCGGTTAAGCAAACAGGTCAGCGGATCTGTCCGGGATGCCTCTTCCAGTTTCATTATGTAGCGTGTTTTGACCAGAGCAGAGATCAGATGCTCTCTTACTCTTATTAATCGTTCAACATCTGAATTATTGAATGCCGCCGGATTGTCAAAATTTTCAAACAGCAGGTAACCTAGTGTCTGCCCTTCAAGAGCCAGCTCCAGAGTCAGTATAACTTCCGGCAGGGACATAAACTCCCGCAGGCGCTCTGAGCCGTATGCGAGCTCAGGTTTGCGCAGAATGTAAATACCTTCGGCGACCAATTCTGCTTTTTCTTTATATCTGCGCGCAGCTTCCTCTTTGCTGAAGCGGACATGTGCCACTTCCTGTTCGCTATATCCGTAAAAGACTACCGGGCGGAAACAGTCATCTTCTTCATCGTAAGCCAGAAAACCTCCGCGTTGAGTCTGGGGAAGAAGATTCAGAGTGTGGGAAAAAATTGAATTAATCAGGTTATTTAATTCTGTCTCTTTATTTATATCTTTTACGATTTTATCTATTGTTTGCAACTCAGTATTTTTTAAGCTGATCACCTGATGTGCCTTTTTACGTGCCAGAAAGGCTCTGAAGGTAATAAATGTTGCTGCAAAAAGAATCAGGGCTATTAACAGAAGAAAATTCTTGATGTTCTGCTGGCGGCTTAAATTCAGTGCGGTTATTGTTTTTTCCTGATGCAGAAGCTTGATCTCATTTTCCCGCTTTTCAATCTCATACTGTTTAAGAGTGCGTGCTATTTTATCGTTTATTTCATTGCTCTGTAAATCTTCCAGTAACCTGAAAGCTTCAGCCAGATAAGTATAAGCCTGCTTATGATTATTAACGGCATTGTGGATTTCTGCCAGTTCCAGATAGATATTTTTTATTTCAAAGTTTGATTTTATCTCTTTGGCGATATTGAGAGCTTTAAATGCTTCGGGAAGAGCAAGGGAAAATTCTTTCAGATTTTTATGACAGCGAGCCAGAAATTTCCAGCCAATCAGTTCGGTAAGCTTGTCTTTTGCCTGCTGACTGATGGGTATTGATTTTTTCAGATAAAATTCTGCCTGTTTATAATCGCCCAGTTCTAAATAGGCAACACCGGCATTCACAAGCGGGTGACGCACGAACAGATTTTCCTGGTCTTTATCATAGACGCTGATGGAAAGCAGTGCGTATTTGAGCATGTTCTGATAATCTTTCTGGCGGTAATGCATATAGGAGCGGTTGCTGAGCATTCGGGCGTAGAGTGAGTTGTCGTTCAGTTTTTGGGCTAACTGCAGGCAGCGGTCGTTGAATTCCTGGGCTTTGTTAAAATTATTCAGTTCAAAAAGAATTGTGGATATTCTGTTGGTGCTGTAGAGCTGACCCTGCAGGTTATCACTTTTTTCAAAAATTCTTAAAGCCTGGGTACATAGTTCGTAAGCCTGAGCATAGTCTCCGGTTCGCCAGAATGCTGATCCCTGATGGTATAAAGCATAAGCATACTGTTCCTGAAAGTTATTTTTTAAGGCAATTGCTTCTGCGGCTCTGGCAGTTTCCACTGTTTTGTTAAAATCGTTGAGCATATAATAAGCAAATGCCCGGGCATTTAAAACTCTTGTCTGGGTCAGCGGATCGTTATTCTCTTTTAAAAGTTCTTCTGCAAGCTGAAGCGCCACTTTTGGTTTTGCTTCAACTATTTTTTCTAGATAATTCAAATCCTCTATCCGGCCTGCATTGAGCAGGAAAAGGAGTGCTGTGAAGAATAAAAAGATTTTAAAAATCTTATTCATTCTGCATTATACCAGAAAGCGAAAAAAAAGTTTTCAAATCTCAGCTATATCTGATTTGCATCAAAAAATGGCTGATGCTTTTAAAAAGCATGTTTTCAGCTTGGAAAAAAATTTGCGGGGAAACAAAATTTTAAGACAAGCGATTGCAGATTATAATCACAGATTAAATGATTGTGGCAGAGGTGAAATAAATTTAAAGAATGGTTTATGGATTACTGCTGAATCTCTTTCAGTTAAAAAAACAAATGGGGGAATTATTACCGGCGATGCTGAGAATCAGGGCAAAAGTAATAATCAGCATAAAAAAATCTCTGGATTTGCCGAATCAAACCGTCAATATTTTGACATCAGAAAAATTTTAAAAAAACCGGAGAAGAGCCTGCCATAAGCAAAATTTCTTTTTAATTTTAAAATAAAAGCTGGCATTACTTTTGCTTTATTGAAAGTCTGGAGGCTATAGTGGATATTGCAACCGTTGTCGGAATTATCAGTGCTTTTGGGCTGGTTATCGTTGCCATTGCTTCTAAAGGTAATTTCGGAATTTTTTTAGATCTTCCTTCTGCGCTGATTGTTCTGGGAGGAACATTCGGGGCAACGCTGATTAATTATCCGCTGAAAGATATTGTGCGTGTGTTAAAGGTGGTGAAAAAGGCTTTTTTTTATCAGGAAAAGGATCTGTTTAATGTTATTCCGCAGATGGTGCAGTTCAGCCGCATTGCCCGCAAAGATGGATTGCTGGCACTGGAAAAACAGCTGAGCAATGTCAGCGATCAGTTTATTTATGAAGGAATAAGAATGGTTGTGGACGGGATTTCAGCTGATGCAATCCGGCAGATCATGCAAAATGAAATTGAATTTCAGAAAGAGCGTCACCGTGTCGGGATATCAATTTTTCAGGCAATGGGCTCTTATTCTCCGGCTTTCGGAATGATCGGAACTTTAATCGGACTGATTCTCATGCTGCGGAATTTAAATGATCCGGCAACAATCGCTTCTGCGATGTCCATAGCTCTGGTAACTACTTTTTACGGGGCAATCTTTGCCAATATCATCTTTTTACCGATTGCCGGAAAGCTGAAAGAACGCTCAACTGCAGAAATCCTGCGCAAGCAGATGATCGTTGCCGGAATTCTTTCCATTCAGTCAGGAGATGTGCCGGCAATAGTTGAAATGCGGCTGGTTTCTTTTTTACCCGGTGAGTTCAGAAAATTTTACATTGAAGAGGGGCTGAAATGAAAGAAACTGAGACAGTATCTGCTGTTCCGGCCTGGATGCCGATATTTCTTTCGCTGATGCTTGTTTTGCTGACACTCTTTATTTTTCTTTCAACCTTTACAGAAAGTGATCCGGAAAAGGTTAAAATTTTTAAAGCCGGTTTCCGTAAAAATTTTATTTTTGAGGGCAAGGGCATCAGCTCGAAAGTCTCTTTTGTTGAACAGCACAATTCAGATCCGCTGGTGAATATTTTAAACAGGATAAAAAAAGAAAAGCTGAATGTTGAATTGATGCAAGATTATTTAAAGATTTCTGAAATAAAGACTCTTGGAGTTAAAGAGGTTGCTCGGGGACTTTCGTTGATCGTTGATTTTGAGCAGGTTTTTCAATCAACTGACAGGATCAGCGCTGACGCCGAAAAAAAGCTTTTGAATCTCAGTTATCTGGTAACTGATTTGCCCTATCTGATTGAAATAAATGCTTTTTCCGGAGATGACCTTCTGTTTCGTGAAGGTATGAATGCGGCTTTCAGAAGAGTTAAGGCAGTGTACAATTTTTTCCTCTCTGCCGGAGTGCATCCGCTGAAGATGAAGATTGCCTGCCGGCTGGCTTCTGCTGATCGGCTGAATGCGCTGGAAATAATTTTTAAGGAGCCGGAACTCTGATGGAAAATAAAGGCTGGCAGGTGACTTTTTCTGATATGCTGACGCTGATGCTGACCTTTTTTGTTTTTCTGATTTCAATTTCGGTGTTTAAGACAGAGGATTATCAACGATTCTGGGAAAGCTATGGAAAAGAATTTGCTCAGAAGAAGGGAGCAGGCGGAAAGCCGGCTTTTGAGCTGATTAAAGGAATCAATATTACTTATCTGCCACCTGATGTGGAAAAGATGATCGATAATTTTATTGAGCTGGCATCAGAAACAGATTTTTCCGGTTCGCAGATCTATTACGATGAGAGCCGCGTCAGCCTTATTATCAGTGATCAGCTTGGATTTCAGCCGGGAAGCGCCGATTTAAATCCGGCAGTCTTTGAACTGCTTAAAAAATTTGCCCGGCAGGTAAAAATGGTGCATTATCCGCTTTTGGTTGAAGGACATACCGATGATACTCTAAGCAGAAAAATTGATAACCTTGATCTCTCTTTTCAGAGAGCCGTGGCAATTGCCGAACAGCTAAAAAAATTTGGTGTTGATTTAAAGCGGATTTCAGTTGCCGGCTATGGGCCGAACCGTCCGCTTGATTCTAACAGAAGCGCTGAAGGTCGCGCCCGCAATCGGCGGGTGGAAATAAACTTAATCATAAAAAAGGAGGCTTAAATGCCAGAACAAATCAAAGAAGTGTCGGAAAATGAGGTTGCGCCTCCGGCTCATAAGCAGAAACCGAATATAATCTTAATTGCCGTAATCGCCGTGGCAGTAGGAGCTGGTGGCTTTTTTGCAGGAAAGATGCTTTCCTCTAAAGGTGCTCCGGAAGTAAAAAAAGAGCAGCAGGTAAGCGAAGCACAGAAAGAGCAGAAAAGCGAAAGTGAAAATAAAGCGGAAGCAGCTGAAACGCAAAAGACAGAAACCTCATCGGCCATACCAGGCTTATTAAAACTTGATGAATTCACGGTAAATCTCAATGATCCTTTTGGTAAAAGGTATGCCAATCTCTCAATTAATCTTGAGCTGAAGAATAAAAGCTTTGTGGAAAAGATTAAGGCAGAAGAGCTGCTCATGCCCAAAATACGCGATACAATCTTTATGATTCTTTCAGCAAAGGCTTTCAATGATCTTAATAGCCTTGCCGGAAAGGAAAATCTGAAAGATGAAATCAAACTGCGTCTGAATGAGATTTTTCAGCAATATCTGCAGGAAGCGGAAGTGGTCAAAGAGATCTACTTTGACAAATTTTTACTCCAATGAAAGAAGTCAGTCCTGAGAGTAATAAGAATAGCGGAAACAACGGCGAGCAATTTCAGGAACTGCTCCGGGATATTGATAATCTGCTGGAGATTCCGGTGCGCATCGATGTGGTTGTCGGAAGAAAAATGGCAAAAATCCGCGAGATACTTGAACTCGAACCGGGATATATTTTTGATTTGAAACGCTCTGGCGGAGAGAGCCTGATGATCTATTTAAGCGATGTCTATTTCGGAAAAGGCGAAGTGACTGTTATTGAGGATACTTTTGGTGTTCGTTTAACTGAAATCAATGACCCGAGAAAAGTATGAACCCTGAAAATTTAACTCTCAATCCCTCTTTTTCCTATTTGAAAGTGCTGATCGTCTTTTTTTTCCTTCTTGGTTTAATTATTCTGCTGGCATATTTTATCAAAAGGTTAAACATCCTGAAAGTAATTAGACCTGCAAGTGATGGTCAGCTGAAGGTAATTCAGGTTGTTGCCCTGGGCGAAAAGAGGCAGCTGATTGTTGTTCGCTGGAAAGAACAGGAATTGCTTCTGGGAGTCTGCCCGCAGAATATAAGTCTGCTGCAGAGAAGAGAAGCAGATTTTGAGAAAATTCTGAATAAGGCAGGAGCTGGAAAGAATGAAGAGTAAATTGTTTGTCCTGTTCAGCTTGTTGCTGATTTCTCCGCTTCTGGCGCAAAATATTCCAGCAGTCAGCCTGACTGTTCAGGAGGGCAGCGGAAAAGGCGAGCTGGCAACTTCGTTGAAAATCTTACTGCTCTTTACCATTCTGGCTTTATTACCGGCGATTCTGATGATGATGACATCTTTTTTACGCATTATCATCTCTTTTCACTTTTTGCGTCAGGCACTCGGTGTTCAGGGGACTCCGCCCAATCAGGTGATTGTTGGTATGACACTGTTTCTGACATTGTTCATCATGATGCCGGTTTTTCAGAAGATTGACCGTATTGCCCTTCAGCCTTTAAACCAGGGAAAAATAAGCGATCTGGAAGCGTTAAAGCTGGCTTCCGGGCCGATTAAGGAATTTATGCTTTTGAATACCAGAGAAAAAGATTTGCAGTTATTTTATCAGCTTTCAAAAAAAGAGCGGCCGGCAAATCGCTCTGAAATTGACTTTTTTGTTCTGATGCCGGCATTTATTCTTTCCGAGCTGAAAACTGCCTTTATTATAGGCTTCCTGATCTATCTGCCGTTTTTGATTATCGATGTGGTCGTGGCTTCGGTTCTGGTTTCGCTGGGAATGATCTTTCTGCCGCCGATTATGGTTTCATTGCCGTTTAAAATAATTCTTTTTGTTTTGGCAGACGGCTGGACAATGCTCATCGGTTCTCTGGTGAAAAGTTTTGCTGTGAGGTAAACATGGGTGTTTCTGTTTTTTTATCTTTAATGAAAGATGCCTTTTTTATGGCTTTTTTGCTGGCGGCACCGATTTTAATTGCCAGTCTGGTAGTTGGTGTGGTAATTTCAATCTTTCAGGCAGCTACTTCAATTTCCGACTCCACACTTAATTTTGCTCCCAAGGTGGCAGTAGCCGGGGTCGTGATGTTAATTGCCCTGCCCTGGATGCTTTCCAAACTGATTGCCTTTTTTCAGTCTCTGTTTCTGAATTTAAATAATTTTATCCGATGAACTTGCAGGAAATTTTTTCCCGGGCTCCTTTTTTCTTTATTGTCTTCTTCCGCCTTTCCGGTTTTTTAATCGCCATGCCTTTTTTTAATCAGCGTATCTTCTTTGCCTTTTTAAAACTTGCGTTTGCTCTGTTGCTTTCTTTGCTTGTTCTTCCCGGAACTGGCTATGAAAGCTGGCAGTTGCCGGGAAACAGTTTTGTTTTTCTGATTTTTCTTTTAAAAGAGTTTTTACTGGGAATTCTGATGGGGTTAATCTGTGAAATATTTTTTATGGCACTTGACTTAGTCGGCAATCTTATTGGTTTTCAGGTTGCTCTTTCTATGGCTCAGGTGATGGATCCGACATATGGAAGCCAGCAGAGTTTTCTTTCTATTGTCCTGAAACAGTTTGGTATTATTTTAATTTTAATTACCGGGATTGATCATCTTTTTTTAGCAACACTGGCCAGAAGTTTTAAAATTATTCCCTTTGGCCGTTTTATGATTGGAGAAACAATTATCGCTTCACTTTCCAGACTTGTTCAGCTCTTTCTGGAAATCGGGCTAAAGATTGCTTTTCCGGCGATGGTTGTTTTTTTAACAGTGGATATAGTTCTTTCTTTAATCAGCAAAACTGCGTCGAAGATGCAGATTTTTTTTATCGGTCTGCCGATCAAGGTGGGGCTGGTTATGATTCTCTTTGCCTTTATTCTGGAACTTATTCGTCAGCTCTGGCTGCATAACTGGTTGAATTTCGGCGCCATTTTTGTGCAAACAGTTGAGAGGTAAAGATGGCCAAGCAGAATAAAACTGAGCAGCCTACACAGTGGAGACTGCAGAAGGCAAAGGAAAAAGGCGATGTTCCTCGCTCGAGAGAATTAATTACAAGTGTTACCATTTTCAGCACCATTGTCTTTTTTCTCTTTTATCTTCCTTATGCGTCAAGAGAGCTGCTCAATTTTGCCCGCAACTATTTTAATTTCTCCCGTCCGGAAGATTTTTCAGCTGCTTTGGCTTATAATCAGTACCAGAGCGCTTTTTACTTTTATTTAAAGCTTTTGATGCCATTTTTCTTTTTACTGATCATGGTAGCTTTTATTACAACGGTTGTACAGGGCGGTTTTAGGGTCGTTCCGGACAATTTAAAACTGAAGTTTGATAAGCTGAATTTTATTAAAGGATTAAAAAAGATTGTTTTTTCAGTTGAATCATTCTATGAATTACTGAAAACTTTGTTAAAAACAGTAGTAATTCTGTTCATCGCCTATCTGGCAATCAGAAATGAATTGGCGGAATTACCGCAGATTGCCCACAAACCTTTGCCTGAACTTCTATCTTATATGGGCATGATTTTTTTCAGGGTCAGTCTGGCAGTCACAATTTTTCTTTTTGTTCTTGCAACTGCTGATTATCTCTGGGTTCGCTGGCGCTATAAGCAAAGATTGAAGATGACAAAAGAAGAGGTTAAAGATGAATATAAGGAGAAAGAGGGAGATCCCCAGATCAAGAGCAAGCAGCGCAGTATTCAGTATCAGAAAGCTATTCAGCGCATGATGGCTCAGGTACCGAAAGCCGATGTTGTAATTACCAACCCAACTCATTTTGCCCTGGCTCTGCAGTATGAATATAAGAAGATGGTTGCCCCGAAAGTCATTGCCAAGGGACAGGATCTTCTGGCAGAAAAAATCAAAACCATTGCCCGTGAAAACGGTGTGCCGGTTGTTGAAAACCCGCCGCTGGTCCGGGCACTCTATAAAGTAGTTGAAGTAGGTGATTTTATTCCCGTTGAATTTTTTAAACCGGTTGCCGAGATTCTGGCTTATATCTATAAGCTCCGTGGCAGGAGGATTGGCTGATGGCTGAGGGTGAAATTTTAAAAGGTTCAGGATTGCAGCAGCACCTGCTTGCTCCGGCCGGAATATTGCTGATTGTCTTTCTGATTCTCGTTCCCCTGCCGCCATTTATTCTTGATTTTTTCTTTACTTTCAGCATTATCTTTGCCATGGCAATCTTAATTTTCTCCACCTATCTGAAAGATCCGGTTGAATTTTCTGTTTATCCGACCATTCTTTTGCTGGCAACACTTTATCGACTTTCACTGAATATCTCGTCAACGAGGCTGATTCTGCTCCGTGGTGAAGAGGGTATTTTTGCCGCCGGAAAAGTAATCGGAGCTTTTGGCGATTTTGTGGTGGGTGGAAATTATGTCATCGGAATAATAGTTTTTATCATCATCATCGCCATTCAGTATATTGTAGTTGCCCAGGGAGCTTCGCGCTCGGCTGAAGTAATGGCCAGATTTACTCTGGACAAAATGCCGGGAAAACAGTTGAGCATTGATGCTGATCTGAATGCAGGACTGATTACGGAAAAAGAAGCTCTGGAAAGAAGGCGGCGCATTGAAAGGGAAGCTGAGTTTTTTGGAACAATGGACGGTGCGATTAAGTTTACTTCCAATGAAGCGAAAGTGTCAATCATCATAACGCTGGTTAATATTATCGGGGGATTGTTGATCGGTCTGCTCTCCAAAGGAATGGATATCAGTACTGCTGCCCGCACTTATATAATTCTGACTGTTGGAGACGGATTGATGGCAGCAATTCCTTCGCTTTTGATTACCATATCCGGCGGTGTCGTTACTACAAGAGCTGCTTCCGATTTTACGCTGGGAGAAGATATTTACCGTCAGCTTTTTTCAAATTACCGGCCGGTAATGATTGCCGGCTCGGGCATTCTCTTTTTTGCTTTGATTCCCGGACTTCCGAAAATCCCTTTCCTGGCAATTGGTATGCTGTTCTGGTATCTGGGATATGTGCTGAAAAAAGAGGCTGGTGCTAAAGAAGAAGAAAAGGCTGCGTTGGAAAAAGCAAAAGAGGCCGCACCGCCACCGGAAAAAATTGAAAACCTTTTAAAAATTGATCTTCTTGCTCTGGAGATCGGCTTTTCTTTGATTCCGCTGGTTGACGCGGCACAGGGCGGAACATTGCTGCAGCGGGTGAAAAATATGCGTAAACAGCTGGCGCTTGAACTGGGAATAATCGTTCCTCCGGTTAGAATCAGGGATAATTTGCAGTTATCCCCGCGTGAATACAATATTCTTTTAAAAGGAGTGGTCATTGCCCGGGGTGAGGTCTTTCCGGATAAGATGCTGGCGATTAATCCGGGAAATATTACCGAAAAGCTGAAAGGCTTGCCGGCCAAAGATCCGGCATTTGGCCTGAATGCATTCTGGATTGCGGAAGAGGAAAAAGAGAAGGCGCAGATGCTCGGCTTTACTCTGGTTGATGCTGCAACGGTAATTGCCACTCATCTAACAGAAATCATCAGGGCTAATGCCGCAGAAATTCTCGGCCGTCAGGAAACACAGCAATTAATCGACAATCTTGCCGCAACCTATCCCAAAGTCGTTGAAGAGCTGATTCCCAATCTGCTTACTCTGGGAAATGTGCAAAAAGTGCTGCAGAATCTTTTACGGGAAAAGGTTTCAATAATTGATCTGCGAACGATTCTGGAGACTCTTGCCGATTATGCGCCTTTTACCAGAGATCTGAATCTTCTGACAGAGATGGTGCGTCAGAAGCTGTCCCGTTCTCTTGTAAAACCCTATTTGACTCCGCAGCAGGAATTGCCGGTCCTGGTTCTCGGCGGTGAACTTGAGTCGGTTTTACAGTCAAAAATACAAAAGATTAATAATCAGGAACAGCTGGTTATTTCTCCAGATGAGTTTCAGATTCTTATCGGCAGAATAAAAGAGACCATTCAGAAAACAGGAGTTGGCTTGCAACCGATTTTACTGACGCCGGCTAATTTGCGCTATCATCTGAAAGCTCTGACGGAAAGGTATCTGCCTGAAATGACGGTTCTGTCAGCGGCGGAAATTCCGCCTAATGTAAAGATAGTAACGATTGGAATTGTCGAATAGCGAGGTGCAATAATGAAAATAAAGAAATATCTTGTCAATTCGGTTGATGAGGCTTTAGGTCAGATTAAGAGAGAATTGGGAGAAGACGCCTATATTCTCTCCACAAAAAAAATTCAACAAAAAGGTCAGTTAAACCTGAGTTCAAGAGAACTGGTAGAAGTTGTTGCCGCTGTCGAAAATGAGCGGAAATTAAATCAGAACGGAGACTTTAAGAAGCAGGCAGTTGCTGCTGAGTCTCCATTGACAAAACAGAAACTGCTTTCCGGCATTAATTATAAGTATCAGCAGCAGGATGAATTACAGGAAAAACTGGCGCCGCTGGCTGCAGAAATTGCTGAAATTAAGAAGATGGTAAAGATTGCCGCCCATCCTTTACTGGAAAGAGAAGAGCAGTTTGCCGGAGCTAATGCTGATCTCTATCTTAACCTTTTATCCGCTGGAGTTGAAATCAATCTGGCAAAAAGAATAATTGCGGTTTTAATTGAACGGCAGCAAAGCTCTTATAACGGTGACATAGATGATGAAAAAAGAGTTTTTCAGATAATCAGCTCTTTTATTGAAGAGCCTCAGCCTTTAAGAGTCAGAAAAGATCATCGGAAAGTGGCAGTGTTTGTCGGACCGACCGGAGTAGGAAAAACAACGACCATTGCCAAGCTGGCTTCTTATTTCAGGTTAATTCAGAACAAAAAGGTTGCCCTGATAAGCATTGACAGCTACCGCATCGGCGCCGAGCAACATTTAAGAACCTATGCGGATCTGCTGCAGGTTCCCTTTTATGCCGTTTACAATTATCAGGATCTGCAGTTCCGGCTGCAACAAATGCCGGATTATGAACTGGTGCTGATTGACACCACCGGACGTTCAGGTTTTGACCGTCACGGTCTGCTGCAGAATAAAGGCATTCTTGATGCCGTTCCCGCTGATCAGAAAGATGTTTTTCTAGTGGTCAGTGCCACAACCAAAACCGATGATCTTTTTCAGATCTATCATAATTTTATGGTTTTTAATCCCGGAAAGCTTTTGATTTCCAAGGTAGATGAAACAATGAGTCTGGGAAATGTCTTTTCGTTAAAAGTTCAATCCGGGCTGGCTGTTTCTTATTTCACTACCGGTCAGAGAGTTCCGGAAGACATTGAAGTTGTTAATCCGAAAAAATTTGCCCGGCTGGTAGTTAAAAGATCATTAAAGGAGGATCTATGAATCAGGCGGCAACACTCTTAAACCTGCGCACTAATTTTGAAAACAGTTTTAAAAAACTGAAAACCATTGCAATTACTTCCGGAAAAGGTGGCGTTGGTAAAACCAATGTGGTGGTCAATCTGGGAATAGCGCTGAGTCAGAAAAAGATTAAAGTTGCTATTTTTGACGGTGATTATGGTCTTGGAAACATTGATATTCTGCTCGGTCTTGATCCGCAATATGATGTTAAAGATCTTGTTTTTGAGGAGCGTAAACTGGAAGATGTGTTAATTGAAAAAGATGGTTTAAAAATAATTCCGGCGACCTCAGGAATCCAGAATTTAACCAGGCTTACAGAAAAGCAGGAGATAATTTTATTTCGTGAACTGCATAAACTGGAAAACATGGCAGATTTGCTGATTTTTGATACAGCAGCCGGTATTTCCGATAATGTTATTTCGCTATTACTTTCTGCTGATGAGATATTTCTGGTTGTCAATCAGGAGCCGACTTCCATAGTTGATTCTTATGCTGTTGTCAAGGTTGTTTCAGAGATAGATGCCGGCAAGCGCTTTTATTTGATTGCCAATCAGGTTAAAGATGAAAAAGAGGCGGCAGAGATCTATTTAAAACTCTCGCGAGCCTGTCAGAAATTTTTGAGCAAACAGATTCTCTATCTCGGTTATGTGCGCTATGACCGGAATGTTCCGGAAGCTGTGCGCGCTCAGAGTCCGGTGTTAACTCTTTTTCCTGAATCAAAAAGCAGTCGTGATTTTCAGAACCTTGCCCGCACTTTAATGAACAGAATCTTTAATCAGAAAGAAAAATGAACAGGGAAAAAAGGCCAGGTGATTAAATGGACAGAACAGAACGGGAAAAAATGATTCTTGATCACCTTTACCTGGTCAAAATTATTGCTCTGAAAATTTTTGCCCGTGTTCCAGCTTATTTTGAGCTCAATGATCTGATTCAGGCGGGCATTCTCGGGCTGATTGCGGCTGTTGATCGCTTTGAGTCTGAAAGAGGGGTTAAGTTTGCAACCTATGCCTCAGTGCGAATCAGAGGAGCGATTCTTGATGAACTGCGGCAGCAGGATTGGGCTTCCAGAGCAGTTCGGGAAAAGATTAAAACTCTGGATACAGCTTTTGCCCTGCTTGAAGAAAAGCTTGGCCGTTCACCAACTGAAGCTGAAGTTGCTGCGCAACTGCAAATCTCTCAGGATAAACTGAACGAACTATTCAGCTATGCCCGCCCGGCAGGAATCGGAGTCTTTAAGATTGACCTGGAAAAAGAGGCTAACCTTGCTACGCAGGCTTTTCTTTTCAGCGTCGATGAAGAGAGCCCGCTGGTCAGACTGGAGAAAGAGCAGTTAAAGAAGATACTGGTAAATTTTATCTGTTCATTAAGCCGTCAGGAACAGATAGTACTCAGCCTCTATTATGTTGAAGATTTAAACCTGAAAGAAATCGCAGAAGTGCTGAAGGTAAGCGAATCGCGGGTCAGTCAGATTCGCACTGCGGCAATTCTCAGGCTGCGGGCAAAATTTAAGCTCATGCTGCAGGCAAGAGATTTCAGCCTGCATCATTTAAGTTAGGAGGTGCCAGAATGGCAAAAATTTTAACTCAGGAAGAAGTTGATGCTTTGCTTTCCGCAGTATCCACAGAGGAAGAGAAAGAAAAGCTGGAGATTGAAGAAAAGGCAGTAAAACCGGCAAAGGTGAAAGAGCAGTATGCAGATAAAAAAGTTACCCTGTATAATTTTCGCCGTCCGGATCGTGTTTCCAAAGAGCAACTGCGCTCGCTGCACTATCTGCATGACCGTTTCAGCAGAAACTTTTCATCTTCGCTGTCAGCTTTTTTGCGGGCGCTGATTGAAGTTAATCTGATTTCAGTTGAACAGCTGACCTATGCTGAATTTGTTCTCTCTTTGCCTGATCCAACCTATTTTAACGCTCTGAGCATGTCGCCGCTTGAAGGAAATGCAGTATTGGAAATTAATCCGCAGATTCTTTTTCCGATGATTGATAAGATATTAGGCGGGAAAGGTGAAAATTTCGGCGGCGGATTACGAACAATTACCGATATTGAAAAAACATTGATTGAAGGAGTGGTTAAGCTGATTCTGCGTGATCTGGAAGAGGTCTGGAAGCAGATTGTTCCTCTGAAGATGAATGTTGTTGCCACTGAAACTTCGCCTCAGCTGATTCAGATCGTTGCTCCCAATGAAGTGGTTGTGCTGATAGTTATGGAGCTTAAAGTCGGTGAGGCGAAAGGCGTATTAAACTTTTGTATTCCGGCAATTGTGCTTGAACCGATTGCTCATCGTTTTTCGCAGGACTGGTATGCTGATCGGGCAAAAACAAGTATTGAGGAGACAAAGAAGATTAAGCTTAATCTGCTGAAGGTTCCTTTGCGGGTTGATGTTGATCTGATTTCAAACTATTTAACCGTTGCGGATATATTAAGTCTGGAGCCCGGTGATCTGATTCAGCTGGAGAGCAAAAAAAATGACTATTTTACTGCCAAACTGAACGGCATTGCAAAATTCCAGTGTTTTCCGGTAAAAAAATGCAAGAAGAGATCTGTTCAGATTTTAAATATAATTCAGAGGGAGTTTAAAAATGATTGACTTAGAAAAAATTAAAGAAATTTTGGTTGAAAACTGGCAGGCGGTGCTGGTAATGCTTTTAGGAAGAGAAACAAATATAACTTTTTTGAAAAAAGAGCTGGTCAGCAAAGATGCTGCGCTGAGTATCGCCAAAACCGGACAGTTTTTTGTGCAGTTTGAAGTTCAGGAAGGTTTGAAAGCTTTTGTTGCCTGCAAGAATATGTTCGTTTCAATTGTTTCCAATCTGATGATGGGTATTGAAGCGTTTAAAGGTGAAATAACCGCCGATGATCGGGATGCTTTTTTAGAGGCTTTAAATCAGATGTTTTCCAGCACAACGGTCTCTTTTCGGGAAAAGGCAGGACTGGAATTAAAATTTTCCGGCTTTAAGACTATTGATTACGGTTCTCTTGAAGCTGCACTTGGTGACCGGAAATATTATCTGTTTGAGAGTCAGTTCAGTATTGCCAAAGCCGGTGAAGAGAAAATGGCAGTGATTATTCCCGAGGAGAGCTTTGTTGCTCAGTCGCCAAAAAAAGTTGAAAAAACTGAAACAGCTGAGCCGAATAAAAAAAAGCAGGTGCCTGCCGAAGCCAGAATTGACAGCGAAAAGATAAACCTTCTGCTCGATCTGGAATTGCCGGTTATGGTCAGAATCGGCTCGACGGAATTAAAAATTATTGATATAATGAAACTGGGCATCGGCAGCATCATTGAGTTGGAGAAACATGTTGATGATCCGGTTGAGCTTCTGGTTAATGATCGGCTGGTTGCCCGCGGAGAAGTTGTGATTTACGAAAATAATTTCGGATTGCGCATTCTTGAGGTTGTCAGTAAAGAAGAGCGCATCAAGTCTTTAGGAGGCTGAAGATCGAGAAGTTTACTCTGTCACCGAACTCTTTTTTTGAACTGCAGGATTTTGTTTATAAATTAAGCGGGCTCTATTTTTCACTGTTAAAGAAAGAGTATCTGGAGGCAAAAATTGCCAACCGCCTTGAGCAGTTAAGGCTTAAAAGTTTTGATGCCTATTTTGACCTGCTGAAATCAGGAAATGCTTCTGAGCTTAATATTCTTTTTGACGAGATTACGATTAACGAGACCTATTTTTTTCGTGACCTGCCGCAGTTTCATGCTTTAAATAAGATAATTCCCTCTTTTCTGGAAAGAGATAATAAAATTTCAATCTTATCTGCGGGCTGTTCCAGCGGTGAAGAACCTTATTCCCTGGCTATTTACCTGCATGATCAATTTCCTGCTGCTGACTACCAGATTTATGCCCTGGATATTTCTGAGAATATGATTGCCCTTGCCTATAAAGGTGAATATGGTGAATATGCGCTGAAGAATACTCCACCTGATTACATTCAAAACTATTTCACTATTTCCCACGGCATCTATCAGATAAAAGATTTTTTAAAAGAGCGGATTATTTTTAAAAAATTCAATCTGCTTGATTTCGGTGCTTTTCCTCTATTTCCGCAGTTTGACCTCATATTCTGCCGCTATGTGTTTATCTATTTCTCGGATGAGGTGAAAAGAAGGATTATCAGCAATTTCCGTGCCGGAATGAATGATGAGAGCTATCTCTTTCTGGGCATCAGCGAAGCTCTGGGAACTCATCTTGAAGGATTCTCGCTTTTACATTTCCCAAATGCTATAATTTATAAAAAAAGGAGCAGCCATGATTGAAAATATTGAAATGGCAAAAGATGCTATTGAAAAGGTTGTAGAACTTCCGGCAATGCCCCAGATAATGATGAAAGCTCTGGAACTGCTCTCGGATTTGTCTTCTGATGTTCAGGAAATTCAGAAGCAGATTTCAGCTGATCCGGCTCTGGTTGCTTTTGTTCTGAAAGTAGCCAATTCGCCTTTTTATGGTTTTCGCAGTGAAATCAGCACCATCTCTCATGCCATAAATTTAATCGGTTTTATTGCTATGCGTTCTCTGTTGCTCTCTTACCTGATGAAACAGGTTTATCAGCAGGGAAACAACCGTTTTATTCAGTATAATCTCTGGAAGCATTCGCTGGCAACGGCTTTTTATGCCAAAAGTCTGGCGCGGGAAATAAAAAAAATAAACCCTGAAGAGGCTTTTATTGCCGGATTGATGCATGATGTTGGCAAAGCTGCTCTTTTTTCAACTTTTCCCTCAAAATTTGAACTGGTTGTTGAAAAACATATGAATGAAGAGCTGTCCTTTCCCTTAGCCGAGAAGCGTATTTTTGAATTCACTCATATTGAGGTCGGATATTTGCTGATGAAAAAATGGAATTTTTCCGGCCATCTGGTTGAAGCTGAAATCTATCATCACAATGCCGAGGAATACAGCGGGAATAATCCGGTTGTCTTTATTGTCAGTCTGGCAAACAAGCTTGCTTATTTAAACGGTCACGGTTTTGTTAATGTCCGGCAGGAACTTTTTGAACAAAACATCCTCTCTGTTTCTGACCGGCAGATTGTGGAAATTGAAACAGTTGCCAATGATGAAATTAACAAATTTTTGCAGATGGCTGGCTGAAAATGATTGATCAGGAGAAATTTCAGCGTGTTTTTCCCTCGCACCGCAACTTACCGGTATTACCGGTTATTTTCTATGAGTTGCTTAAAATCATGGAAGAGGAAAATTTCTCTTCGCGCAAGGCAGCAGAACTGATCAGTCGCGATCAGAGCCTTGCCGCAAGAGTGCTTAAGCTTGCCAACAGTCCGTTATACGGCGGACAACAGGAAAAAAACGATATAATTACGGCGATTAACTTTCTGGGAATGGAGAGAGTTAAGGATCTGCTCCTGCAGATCTTTCTGGTGAAGCTGTTTCCGGAAATGCGCGCAGAATTTCCTGAATTTAGGATTGAAATTTTCTGGAAGCATTCTCTGGCAACCGCTTACTTTGCCTCGCTGATTCAGGAGAAGCTGAAACTGGCGAATGTGAAAAACGGATATCTCTGCGGTTTACTGCATGACATAGGCTTGCTGGCACTTTTCAGCTATCAGCCGGAAATGTTTGTCGCTGTCCTGAGAGAAATGAAAGCAAGCGGTTGTTCAACTGTTGAGGCGGAAAAAGTCTTATTTGATTTTAATCATTGTGAAATTGGTTTTTATCTGGCTACGAGCTGGCATTTTTCTCATGAACTGCAGGATGCGATTCTTTTTCATCACTCGCCGCTGGAGAGTCCTTCAAATCATGTTCTGCTGACTTATTATGCCAATATATTTGCCAAGATTGCCGGTTTTGCTCTTCCTTATGATGAGAAAGTATATGAGCTGCTGCAGGATCCTCTCTGGAAAAGATTTGTAAGCAATTCCGGCGATTTTGACCTTGAGCGTTTTACCTTTGAGCTCTTTGATCAGGCACCGAAAATTGTTGAAACCGTTAGAGTTATGCTGGAAATGGCGCAATGAGTGCCCCGTTAATTGTTCTCTTTCTGCTCTTTTTTGGGCAGTTAATTTTCTCTCTTTTCCTTCTGGCAAAGATCATTCGTTTTGAAAAAAAACTCTCTAATCTTCAGCTGATCAGCGAGCATTTTCCTGAATTTCTGGAAAAGAGTGCTCAGGTGAGTTCAGATATTTATGTTCAGCTTCATCAGAAACTGATTGCTTTAAAAAAGGTAGTTCAGGAAGGGCAGGATTTGCTGACAAAACTGCAGATTGCCGAGCGCGACTGCAGTCAGAAAAAAAATGATCCGGAAAAAATCGAGAAAATATTATTGCTGATCAATCAGGGATTTAAAGCCGAAGAAATTGCCACCAATCTCAATATTCCCCTGGCTGAAGTTGAATTTATTCTGAATTTAAAGCGTTTTATGCAGAAGAATAGTGCGGCTGAATTATGAGCAGATTAACCTGTGCCAATCCATACTGCCAGAAGATTTTAAGCAGGGAAAACGCTTATTTTGCTGACAAAAAATCAACAAAGGCATATTGCAGCCGCAATTGTTTTGCCCTTGCCCTGAGCTACGAAATTATTGATGCTCATCAGAGAGGTTTAAAGAAAGCAGAACGCCGGTTAAAATTAGGTGCCCTGCTTTTAAAGAACAAACTGGTTGAACCGGATCAGCTTCTTGCCGCTCTTGAACAGCAGAAAAACAGTAGCCAAAAATTAGGAGAAATCCTGCTGGAAAGCGGCTTTATCACAAGTAAAGATCTGTTAAGAATTCTTGCTCTGCAGGCCGGAGTTGCTCCGGTCAGCCTTGATCTTAATTGTAGTCTGAAACTAAAAGATTTTTTTCCGGAGGAGTTGTTCTGGCGACTGGAATTTGTCGTGTTTTTATTCAATGAAAGAGAAAAAGAGCTTTCACTGGCAGCAGCAGATGCTGAAGACTTGCTCTATTTAAGTGACCTTTTCGGCAGGATTTTTCCCGATTATGCCATTAAATATTTTCTGGAAGAGAGAGACAAAATCCTGAACATTCTGGCAGCTAATTTCGGCAGCAACAGATATTTAAAAGAAAAATCTTTTGGAGAAGCTGATAATAAAAAGATTGTGCACATGCAGCAGGATGCAATTAATTTTATTTCATTCTTACAGAGTATTAAAGCGGAGGATGTACGGGTTCTGACAGAAAAAAACAGGTTGCAGATATCCGGAAGATTGTCTGACTACCGTTTCCGAATTTTTTTTGAACCCTGATGAATATCGGTGCTCTGATTGAGCAGTTTCTCTTTTCAGAGCTGTCACGCTTTTTTGAAAGCAAAAGCGATTTAACCACCGGACAGAAAATATCTGCCCGGGTTCTGGAAATCAAACCGGATGGAAAAGTTTTGCTCGATTTCGAGGGAAAATTCCGTGCCCTGGCAAAAACCGATTTCCCTGTGCAGACAGGACAGATTTTGAAGTTAGAATTGACCCAGAAAGGCGAAATGCTGAAATTTTCGCTTGCCCAGAACCAGCAGCAGGTTTCTTTAAGTTCAATACAGGTTAAGGATCAGCAGTTGTATGTGATTTTGAATAATCTGCTGAAAAAGATTGAGCAGAATTTCAGCAGGACACAGGAAAGTGAAGAAGTGCAGGCGCTATTCAGACTTTTAAAGAATTTTCAGGAATCAGTAAAAATAAACATTTCTGAAAAGTTTCTTACGCCGCAGAAAGTTGCCCGTATTCTGCAGAAAACAGTTGAAGAGAGCGGCATTTTTCTGGAAAAAAAGTTGTTCAGCGCGCTTAAAGAGGCTCTTCCGGACTATAATCTGCGCCGTGAAAGTCAGCTTCCGAATTTAGAGGAAGATTTGCGCGCAAATCTTTTAAAACTTCTGACAGCAAGTGAGAAAATTGAGCAAAAGACAATTCAGACAGAAACCAGGGAACTGCTGAGGGCAATTTTGCAGTTTATTGAAGCCAGCCGTGATTCGTTTTTTGGTCAGCAGCAGGGAGCGCTTAATACGGAATCTTTTTTATTGCCGGTTTTTACATCAGAGGGGATGTCTGGTTTTTTTAAAATTCTCCGCTTTGAAGAGGAGAGCTCTGAAAAAGAAGGGCGAAAAAAGAAGAACGGCTTCAGGCTTCTTCTCCTGCTCAATACCACTGCCCTGAAAACTGTTCTTGCCGATTTTCTCTTACTGGCAGATAACTTGCAGATTGCAATTTATCTGGAAACGAGAGAATTACAGCTTTTTTTCATTAACAATCTTCTGGAACTGGAGCAGGCTTTACAGAAATACTTTCCGTCTTTCAGTGTCAGGGTGCTGGCAGCTTCAAACAAGAGAGAAGAGCTCTTTGGGGAAATTTTTTTCCCTGCGGAAAAGAGAATGCTTGACATAAGGGTGTAAAATGAAAGAGGAAAAAAAGGCAGTTGCTCTCAAATATCAGCATGGCCGCGACCGGGCACCGAAGGTTGTTGCCAAGGGGAAAAAATGGCTGGCAGAAAAGATAATCCAGGTGGCAAAAGAGAATAAAATTCCGCTTTATTCAGATCGTGATCTGGTGGAGGTTCTGGAAAAACTTGATCTTGATGCTGAAATCCCGCCCCAGCTTTATCAGGCAGTTGCCGAAGTCTTTGTCTTTATTTACCGGATGAATAAAAAATTTCAGCGTAGTTCTGAAATTTGATGAGCAGAAATTTCCGAAGAAAAGTAAAAATATCTCTTTTACAGAAAACAATTTTAATATTTTGTCTGCTCAGTCTTTTCTGCTGTCAGAGAAATACGCTGCGTATTGCCGCACTGGGCGACAGTATTACTGAGAGTGCTTATGGCTCTTATCTGCCCGCGTTGCAGGCGGAATTAAAAAAGCAGAAGTCAGCAATTGAGATTTATTCCTGTGCCCGTCCGGGAAACAATTCAGCA
>FWPV01006522.1_pt1 | contig 22168 bp, 24 predicted proteins | sample 2228371 | NCBI WGS metagenome assembly FWPV01 (sample SAMEA103939776, study PRJEB20133) | metagenome | reverse complement strand
CGCCGAGCTCGAGCGCCGCCTGGGCCCCGACCCCTCCGGCTGGCAGTGGGGCCGGCTGCACCAGGCCAGCCTGACCTCCCCCCTGGCCTCCGCGCCGCTTGTTGGCGGCCTGTTCAACCGCACCATCCCCACCCCCGGCTCGATGCACACCGTGAACGTAGCCAACTACAACCAGGACACCTTTCTGCACACCTCGGGGGCCAGCCTGCGCACCCTCTTCGACCTTTCTGACCCCGACAACAGCCGCATCATCTACCCCATGGGCCAGTCTGCCGACCTGTTTAGCCCCCACTTCGACGACCTGCTCTGGCTCTGGCGCGACAAGCAGTACATCCCCCTCAGCACCCGCCCGGCTGACTGGGGGCCCACCTGGACGCTCGAGCTGAGGCCGTAGGCCCCCTCCCGTACAATCGGGGTGTGCAGTCCCTCCCGCACCCCTACATCCCCATCCAGGTCTCCGAAGGCTCGGTTCTGCGGGCCAGGGCCATGCAAAGCTACCTGCTGGACTTACGCAAGGGCCTGGTGCGCTACGCCCCGATACCACCCGTACACCTGATGGTGCTGGACGAAGCCGACTGGGCCGCCCGGGTCAAACACCCCTACGGCTTCCCCTTCCAGCGCACCAGCCTGCGTGAAGGGCTGTACCTGTTTCTACCGGCCCGCTACCCCGAGCGCCTGATCTGGCGGCTGCGCGAAGCCCTGGTTCCGGCCATCCAGCGAGCCGGCAGACCGCCGGGCCAGCCGGGTGATTTCCTCGACCTCAACCTGGGCCACGAGTATGCCCACGCCGTGGCCGTGGCCTGGAAGCTGCGCACCCGGGTTCGCTGGGTGGACGAGTTTCTGGCTAACTATCTCTATCTTCTTGCGCTCCACCTGGCCTTGCCGGAACTCTATCCCAAAGCCAAGCGGTGGGGCTTGCTACTGGCCCAGCTCACACCCAGCGAGCCCAGCCTGGGCAGCTACGAGACCAAACCCAAGCGGCTTTCCGACCAGCTCTGGTTCCAGGGGCAGTTCACCACCGAGGCCGCGCGGCTGGTGGAGGAAAAAGGCGACGCCTTGCTGCAGGGTCTGCTGCAAGCCGCACCCCTCAGAAAATCGACGGTGCACAAACTGCTGGTGGGCCTCGAGCCCCACCTACGCGACTGGTTTGCCAGCTTTGCTCCTCAAAAGAGGCCTGGCTCTGAGGAAATAACCAAGGCGCTGGGGTGGGAGGGGGTGGGCGACCCCTCCTGAGCATGAGTCCGGCTGGCTTCGCCGGTTTATCTGGATGGGGCCACGTCGCCGGGTTTACCGTCCGATACCAGCTTGCGCACCCAGTCCACAAAGCGCACATCCCCCACCCGGGTGCTGTAGAACTCGGGCCGCCCGATAATGCAGTGCTGGTTGCCCGGGGCCAGGTAGCTATAGAAGTTGGGGGCCGCTTGTTTGATGGAAGCCAGGTTCGCCAGGGCGCCCTGCACCCATTGCTGGGCAATTTCGGGGGTGGGGCGTGGCTGGCCCACAATCAGGCTGTAGAAGAAGATCTGCACCTCGTCGGTCAGGGTGCTGTACTGAGCAAAGCTGCGGCTGGGGTAGGCCCTGGCAAAGATCTGGTACAGGTCGTTGGAACCCAGTTGGGCGGGCTCGAGGCCCCCAATCCAGCCTGGAAGCGCACCCTGGATACCCCAGGCCCTCGAGGCCACCGGGAAGAACGAGGCCGGGGCCACCCCCAGGGCGGCATCCCCCAGCTGCGTCACCTGTGCATTGGGGTAACGGCGCATGAAGTAGGGGGCCCACATAATCGAGCCATAGCCGCCCGCGCTGCAACCGGTAACAAGTATGTTCTGTGGATTGGGGATGTTGTTGAAGACCCAGAGCACCGCCTGGCGCGCGTTGACAGCCCCTTTATGCTGAATGGTCAGATCGCCGTAACGGGCTGTGTTGTTGCCCCAGTGCAGATCGGCGGTGCAGTAGGGCACGAACACGTGCGTCCAGTCACGGAAGGGGTTTTCGGAGTTGCCGCGGTTAAAAATACCCTGACCGGCCTGCAAGTCCTGAAGTTGCAGGCGGGTGGTGTAGAGGCGGGACTGGGGGTTGCAGCTAGCAGCATCCCAGCAGGCCCCACCCCCCTGAAAATTGACGACCACCTTGTCGGCGGCCCCCGGGGAGACATAAAAACGCCAGGGGGAGCCATCCGAGCAAACCGCTGCACCCCCCGGGCGAATTTCCTGCCAGCCTGCCGGAGCCTGGGCCAGAGCAAACCCCAAAACCACAACCAACGCCGTCAACCAACGTTGCATACTGCCTCCTTGGTATAAGCTTAATCGCAATTTGACCTAAATGCTTTAGACTCTACCGGGGCGGCTTTTTTACTGGGCCGCCCGGAGGTAAAAAGAGATGAAAAAACTCCTTGTCTTGTTCGTAGCCATGGTCTTGGGTGGGGCGTTTGCCCAGGGACGCCTGTTTGGTGAAGTTGCCAGCGGAAATATGGCGCTGGTACCTAACTTCGGCCTGAGCGTTTCTGCCCGTATGGGCGCTGAGAACGCACTAGGCCCGCTGGCCCTGCGCGGCGGGTTTGGGCTACAAACCAGCAGCGGGGGTACTGCTTTTGGCATCGGTGCAGATGCACTCTACTTCCTGCGCAACCCTGGGCTGGACTTCTACTTTGGAGGTGGGCTGGGCCTGCAAGCTGGGGGCACTACCGTGTTTGTTCTCTCCGGCGCGGCCGGCCTCGAGCTCCCCGTAAGCGGCAACTTCAACTTTCTTGTTGAGCTGAAGCCCGCACTTTATTTTGCCGGTGGCAGCAGCCAGTTTGGCCTCGACGTGGAGTTCGGGCCGCGGCTCTACTTCCGCTAAACCCAAACACCCAACCCATAACCAGGGATTCCCAGTCCCTGGTTTTCTTATTCGTAGCGCAGGGCCTCGATGGGGTCGAGGGCCGCCGCCCGCGCTGCCGGCCATACCCCAAAGAACAGGCCCACCAAGGCGCTCACCGCCAGGGCTAGCAGCACCGTAGCCGGGTTGAGGATGAAAACTTTGAAGAACGGCACGGTCGCGGTGATCACCAGCAGCAGCCCCGCTGCCAGCACCACGCCCAGCAGACCCCCCACCAGCGTGAGCACCACCGCTTCTATTAGAAACTGCTGGCGGATCTGGCTCGAGGTCGCCCCCAGTGCCTTGCGCAGGCCAATCTCGCGGGTACGCTCGGTTACGCTCACCAGCATGATGTTCATGATGCCAATACCGCCCACCAGCAACGAAAGCCCGGCAATGGCCCCCAGCAGCGCCTGCAAAATTAGGGTGATGGAGCGCAGGGTGTCCTGGAAGCTCTCGGTGGAGGCGATCTGGTACTTGCCCTTGCCGTAGCGGCTCTCGAAGATGCGCTGCACCTGGCGGGTGACCTGCCTGGCATCGGCCCCTTTTTTGAGGGAGAGCACCACAAAATCGTACTGGCCCTTGCGGGCGGTGGGCGAGGTGTTCCAGATTAGCTCGTTGGGGACGTAAACGGTCGCCGCCGCCCCCAGCCCCCCAAATAGCCCCCCTGGTGGCTGCAAGACCCCCACCACGGTGAGCTCGAGGCGGGCTCCACCGGGGTAGTACAGCCGGGCCACCTGGCCCACCGCCTCGCGGCCAGGAAACAAATCGCGGGCCGCCCGGTCGGATAGCACCGCCACCGCCAGCCCTCCCCGCGCTTCGGCCTCGCTGAAGTAGCGTCCTTTAGCCAGCTTGTTGGTGGGGTCGAGCCGGGGCAGGTCGCCGGGCGTGCCCTGGAGCTGGATGGAGCGCCGCGTGCCGGGCCGAACCTCGTACTGTGCGCTGGTGAAAAGCTGCGGAATAACTGCGGCGGGTAGGGTTTGCAAAACCAGGATATCTTCCTCGCGGATAGGCGCCGTGCTGAAGTCCTGGCCCTCGTTGAAGTTGGGCTGTACAAAAATCGAACGACCGGCGATGGCCTCCAGATCCTGGGTGATGCCTGCCGTGGCCATCTGGCCCAGAGAAATCATGGCCGTGACGGCGAACACCCCAATCACAATGCCCAGCAAGGCCAGAAAACTGCGCAGCTTGTTGCCCCACAGCGACTCAAAGGCCATGCGGAAGTTCTCGAGCGGGTTCATACCGGACTGGCCTCCGCGCGTTGAGCTGAGGGGGGCATCCTTGGCGGGATTCATACCGTGCCTCCATCGGCCACCCGGCCATCGCGCAGCCGCACGATGCGCTGGGCCCGGGCCCCCACATCGGGCTCGTGGGTGACCACCACGATGGTCTTGCCCTGGCGGTGCAGCATGTCGAACAGGGCCAGTATCTCGTCGGAAGACCTGGAGTCGAGGTTGCCGGTGGGCTCGTCGGCCAGCAACAAGTCGGGCTCCTGCACCAGGGCCCGCGCGATAGCCACCCGCTGCTTCTGCCCCCCCGAAAGCTCGGAGGGTAGGTGGTCGAGACGGTCGCCCAGACCCACCGCCTCGAGCGCCTCCCGGGCCCGCTTAAGCCGCTCTGCCACCGGCAGTCCCCGGTAGACCAGGGGCAGGGCCACGTTGTGCAGTGCGGTCAGGCGTGGCAGCAGGAAGAATGCCTGGAACACAAACCCCACCCGCTGGTTGCGAATGCGGGCCAGCTGGGCCTCGCTCAGGCCCCGCACCGGCTCGCCCCCCAGGCGGTACTCGCCCTCGGTGGGCGTATCGAGCAGACCGATTATGTGCATCAGGGTCGACTTCCCCGAGCCCGAAGGCCCCATCAGGGCCACGTACTCGCCGGGGTAGATAGTTAGGTCGACGCCTGAAAGCGCGCGCACTTCCACCGTGCGGGTGCTCGAGCCCGAGCGGTAGACCTTGGTCACACCACGCATCTCCACCACCGGTACTTCTTCACGTTGGGAAGCAACCATATCCCTCCTCGCTCCTGCCGCCTGGCATCAGCGCTCCTCGGCCTCGGGCAGGCGGTAGCTGACCTTGCTACCTTCTTTAAGGGTTTCAGGCGGTAAGGAGACCAGCAGGCTGTCCTCGGCCAGCCCCTCCACCGCGGCCTGGGTCAGGTTGCGGGCCTTGAGCACGATGGGCTGTTTACGCACCGTGCGGCTCTGGGCATCCACCACCCAGACAAAGCGCTGCCCCTGTTCCTCGACCAGGGCCTCGAGGGGAATCTTGAGCGCGCTGGGCAGGCGCAGGGTGATGATATTGGCGGTAGCGGTCAGGCCGGGCCGGGCCACCGCCTCGGCTTGCGGGTCTAAAAACCGTATGAACACCGGCAAGACCGCACTCCCCCCACCAGCGGCCACCTCGGCCTGCACCCCCAGGCGATCCACCTTGCCCTGCAAGGGCTGTTCCGGGGCAGCGTCGAGTTCAATCCGCACCGGCTGACCGGGGCGCACGAAGGGAATCTCGGCCTCGGATAAGCGGGCCTGTACACGCAGGCTCCCCGCCTCCACCAGGCGGATGGCCGGGGCGCTGGGCGAGGTTCCACTGCCGCCGGGCGCGGTAGTCTCGACCCCCACCAGGAAGCCCACGCTCGAAACCACCCCCGCCACCGGGGCCCGCAGCGTGGACTGGGCGATGGTTCGCTCCAGCGCGGCCACCTCGTTCTGCCGGGCCTGAAGCTGGGCTTGCAGCTCGCGCTGGGCACTGACGCGGTTTTGCAGCAGGCTGGCCAGCTGGGCCTCGAGGTCGCTGACCTGCCGCTGCAGCCGCTCTAGCTCGCTCTGGGCAACCCCTCCCGCCCGCAACAGCTCTTGTGAGAGGCGCAGGTTGCGCCTGACCTCGGCCAGTTGGTTTTGCAGGCGGGTGCGGTTGCTCTGGAAATCACCTTCGGCCGCCCGAATCCGGGCCTGCAAGGCCGCAATCGCTTCGCGCAGCGATTCCAATTGGGCCTGTTCATTGGTGGTCTCGAGCACCGCCAGCACCTGACCGGCCTGCACCGCCTGCCCTTCCTTCACCCGCACCTCGGCTACCCGCCCCGGCCGCGAGAAGGTCAGGGTATAGACCCGCGCCTCTACTGTGCCACTGGCCCGTACTTCCCGAATAAACTCGCCCCGCTCCACCCGCACCACGTTGACGGAGAGGCCCTGCTCGGCCCTCGGGCGCAGCAATCCAAACAAGGTTAATCCCAGCGATAAGACCACCAAAGCAGCCCAAAACCAGCGTTTCATGCGTATTGCCTCCAATGGGGTACAGGCCAGTTGTGCCTGTTTGGGGGTTTCGTAGCCATGCCGTCTCGTTGAGGTAAGAGCGCCACCGGAATAATTGGTGGCTAATAACCCTTTTAGAAATAGCGCTGGCCTAGCGTTGGGCCAGAATACCCCACAGCGTAAAAGCCAGTGATAAAGCAGCGAGTACCAGCGTTGTTAGAAGGGCTCGAGCCGGGGCCAGCACCCGCAGGCCCGACCAGATAATCCAGAACGACCAGATGGAACCTAGCATTCCCAGACCCTGCAGCACCCGGGTTCCCAATGCAGAGCCCACCACCTGCTGGTACTCCCGCTGCCAGGCCCGAAAGGCCTCGAGGTCGGTTGGCGGTGGGATAGGGGGCAGGTCGCCCGTTACCGGAAACAAAGCCCCAAAGGGTATCAGCACCAGCCCCACCAGCAAGGCTGGCACGTTGGCCCAGCCATACACCTCCCAGGCCCGGCTATCCGGCCCGGCCAGCAGGCGGATAATGAGCCCCCCCAGGCCCCACAGCACCATACCGGCCACAACCCCGCCCACCAGCCCCAACACCAGCTGCACCAGCCATCCGCCCGGCACCGGGTTTGGCAGTAGCCGGAGCAACAACGCCTGCCCTAGCGAAGCCGCCGCAGTAGCCGCAATTACGATGAAGAAGGGGGCTACCAGGTTGGGTTTGCGCTCGGCCAGGGCTCGAAAAAAGTTGGTAGGTTGCAGCAGTACATCCAGCATTTTCCCTCACCTCACCGTCTAAGTCTGCGCCAGTATCATCGGGTAGATTGTGTGTCCGGGGGCCTCTGCTACAGCTCAGTTTACACAGCTAGCCCCTGGGCCCACCTCGAGCACCACCTCGCTGGCGCCGGCGAATTCCAGCCGGGTTTCTTCGGATATAAAACCCGTGGTGCAGCCGGGCTTCAAAGGGGTGTCCTCGAGGCTCACCACACCGCTCTCGTAGCCGATGGCATAGGGCTGAGTCCCCTGCGGTCGCAGGGTATACTCCCCCGCAACCCAGCTGCCGCGCAAGCGGTATCTACCACCGTCCAGGCGGCGGTCACACTGGATACAGACCCCGCCACCGCTCACCACCACTACCCCACTCACCACACCAGCATCGGCCACAACCACTCCGGCATTGACCGACTGCCGATTGAGATCGAACAAGTCCTGGGCCAGCCCTAGGGCTGCCAGGGCCACAAACGCAACACCCACCCAACGGGCCGTCGGGCTGAAGGTGGCCGTCCACAGGCGGTAACCCGCGTAGGCCAGCCAGGCAAACACCACCCCAAACACGATGACCTCGACAGTTCCAAAATGCGCATTGGGCATCTCAGGCCTCCACTTCCTGCCACAAGCGGCTGGTAGCCAAAAAGAACAGCACTGTTAGCACCGCCAAAAGCACGAAGCCCTCGGTGGGCAGGCCAGGAAAGCGTTCCAACTGCAAACGAACCATAGGGTTCTGCTCGAGGGTGGGCGCGGGCAGCCTCCACGGTGGCAAAAGCCTGTAAAACAGGTCGCCAAAAAGCCGTACGCTCCACTCCAGCACCTGCCCCATACCTACCACGCCCACCACCAGTGCAATCAGGGTGGCTTTACCGGGAATGTAAGCCGCAGTCCAGAGCCCTAGAAAAAGCACTGGCACCACCCACGCCAGGCCCCCTAGCCAATACAGCCAGAGTCCAGCCCCCAAACCAACCGGCAGGCCAACCCCGGCCTGGGCTAGCCAAAACGTCAGAATGAACCACACTGCCCCGTTAAAGAGACTTAGCACGGCTCCGCCAAAAAAAGCCTTGGCCGCCAGATACAGCCAGGCTGGCTGAGGGGAACCCAGCAGCAACGGCCAGCGACCCGCGCGGTATTCACGCCAAAAATCCTGGGCCAGTACCACCAGCAGCGCCGCGCTTACACCCGCGACAAAAAAAGCTGTGGTAGAAAACACGGCGACGGCCGACTCGAAGCTGTTCCCATTCCAGACAAAAATCTGGCGGGCCAGCAAAAACCAGGCCACCACCCCCAGCAATAGCCCCAGCCCGATTACGCCAAACTTACGTAGCTCGAGCCAGAGCAGAGTCAAAAACGTGTTCATTAAGATCTACCTCCTAGCCAGATCAACGATTGCAGCGTGCAGGGCTTCAGTGGATACTCTCCTGCCATCCGCCTCTCCGTTACAATCAAGCCAAAACCTCAATAAAGGCGTCCTTCACGCTCTGTCCCCTAGCCCGTAGATCCTCGGCCTTGGCATCCAGGGCCAGGCGGCCCTCCTTCAAAAGCAGCACCCGCTCAAAAATCCCCTCGGCCTCGCTCACCTCGTGGGTCGAGAGCACCAAGCAGGCCTCCTCCCGCCACTCCAGCACCAGGCTCTTGAGGATGCGGTCGCGCGAGATCACGTCTATGCCCGAGAGCGGCTCATCGAGCAGAAACAGCCGGGCGTCGCGGGCCAGCACCATCGCCAGCCGCAAACGGGCCCGCTGCCCCCGCGACATCGCGCGGTAGCCCTGCTGCGGCACCTCCAGGAAGGCCAGCAGTTCGCGGTAGCGCCTGGGGCTAAAGTCGGGGTACAGCCCCCGCATAAAACGTTCGGCATCGCCGGGGGTCATCCAGGCGTACAGGTTGTCGGCATCGGAGAGATAAGCAATCTGGCCCCGGTTCTCGCGTGGGCTTTTTCCCAGCACCTCCACCCGGCCCTGGGTGGGAAAGAGCATCCCGGCCAGGAGTTTGAGGGTGGTGGTCTTGCCCGAGCCGTTCAGGCCCAAAAGCCCCACCGCCTGCCCTGGGTAGAGCTCGAGGCTCAGATCGTGCACCCCCTCGGTTTTACCGTAGCGCTTGGTCACGCCAATGAGTCGGGCCAGCATCACTGCACCCCCCCTGGGCTATCGGTGCGCAGACTCCTGAGAGCTTTTAGGGCCTCCTCGAGACTGAGTCCCAGGCTCTGTACCTCCGACCAGAAGCGCTGGGCGGCCTCGTGCAAAATGCGAAGCCGGATACCCTCCACGTTTACATCCTCCCGCACAAAGGTACCCAGGCCCCGCCGGGTCTCGGCGATCTGGGCCATCTCGAGCTGGCCGTAGGCGTGCATCACCGTGTTGGGGTTGACCTTCAAGGCCGCCGCCAGCTCCCGCGCTGAGGGCAGCTTATCCCCTGGTTTCAACTGCCCATTGGCCAGCATCCGCTCCACCCCCCGTACGATCTGCGCATAAATCGGCCCTGCTTCCACGTCCAAGTCCCACAATCGAGCCACCTCCTTAGTGCACTAGCTATCTAGTACACTAAAACTCGAGCGACAATCTGTCAAGCCCTGAACCCTGCCGCACTAGCGTAGAGGCTCGAGGGTCTGGCGCGTCCTGAAGCTGGTCTCCCCCATCCGCATGGGCAGGTACTGCCCCCCCGCCCATTTAGCCAGCAGGTTGTCGTACCCGCCCGACAAAGGCGCCCCAGACTGGCCCATGGGGTGAATGAACCTCGAGTTCTCCAGATCGGCAAAATCCAGGATGTGCCGGTAGCTGCTCCCCACCGTCATGCGGAAGGTGCTGGGGTCGTAGGAGGCCCGGTTCAGGGTGTAGCGGTCGCCTCCGTGGGGCACGGCCCGGTCGGAGAGGCGGTTGAGCGGCGAGACGTTGGTCAGAATGGCGTGGGGGAAGGTGGCCCGGTGCACCTCGCCCCAGCGCGGGGGGTTGTTGCTGAAGCGGTCGAGGGCCTTATCGAGGGCGAGGGCAGCAAATTCCAGGCAGGTCTGGGTATCGGACGTCTGGCAGGCCGGGTCGCCCTGGCGCATGGCGGCCAGCAGGTAGCGGGGCTGCTCCCAGAACTCCTGCTCCACCTCTTTGCTGGGCAGGCGGGTCAGTTCGGTGTACCAGGCCTGGAAGACCGTGGGCTCGACCTGCTCGGCCCGCATCACCCCATCCCAGGCCAGCAAACGGGCCTTCCACTGGCGCGCGTTCTCCGAGAGTGGGTTGAGCAGCTCCAAAACCGGCTTAAACTCCCGGTACAAGAGGCTGGTAATGTCCTGCTGCATGGCGACCATGTCTTCCAGGGAGAGTTTTTCCTTGGCCAGTATCAGCTCGCGGATGCGCTGGGCCCGGTAGGGCTCCTCCCACTCCAGCGAGATGGTGTGGGGGTAATTGGGGGCGGTCACCTTGTTGTTGGCGGTGACGATAAAGCCCTCTTTGGGGTTATAGACTTGCGGCCACTGATCCTGGGGCAGGTAGCCCTGCCAGTCCCAGTTGCCGTCGCCCGGCACCGGCATCAGGCCCGAGTGGCCGGGCCGGCGGATGGGGAAGCGGGCTGGAGCCATATAGCCGATATTGCCGTCCACATTGGCATAAACAAAGTTCTGGCTGGGCGCGTTGTAGAGGGCTAAGGCAGCCTTGAACTCTTCCCAGTTCTGCGCGCGGGCGATCCCCAGGAAGGCCTCCATGGTGCGGTCGGTGGGGTCGAGGCTGGTCCAGCGCAACGAAAGCGGCTTGGCGCCGGGGTTCCTGACCACATCGTTGATCACCGGCCCGTAGCGGCTTTCCCGCACCTCGAGGGTCACGTCGGGTTCGCCTTTGACCTTAATCACCTCGGTACGGGTACGCCAGGGCTCCGTCTGCCCCTTGTAGCGGTAGCCACCCGGAACTTCCTCCAGGATGTACAGATCCTGTACGTCGGCCCCGACCGTCGTCACCCCCCAGCCGATGCGCTCGTTGCGGCCAATCACCACCGCCGGAAGCCCCGGAAAGCTGCTGCCGATGGCCTTGTAGGTGGGGGCTTCGATGTGCACCAGATACCAGATCGAAGGAGCGCCCAGCCCCAGATGGGGGTCGTTGGCCAGCAGCGGCTTGCCGCTCACGGTGCGCGCGGGGCCAATCACCCAGTTGTTGGAGGCCCGGGCCATCAGCTCGCCCGGCAGGTGCAGAGCCTGGGGCAGCCGGGATGCCAGGCTGAGGAGGGAACGGGCCGACTCCCCATCCGGCTTTGCTGGCGGAGGGAGTTGTAAATCCTCGGCCTGCAGCACGGTGGGCGCATCGGCGGGGTAAGGGGGCTTGAGCTGCATCATGCGCGCCACGGGCATGCCTTTGGCCGCCCACTGCAGGCGCTGTAGCTCGCTGCGCCAGTTGCCCGAAAGGTCGTAGGACATCATCTTGGCCCAGACCAGCACATCCGCGGGCTTCCAGGGCTCGGGCCTGAAACCCAGCAGGCGGAACTCGAGCGGCAGGGGCGGGTTGGTGGCCAGGTAGGCGTTGATGCCCGCCACGTAGGCGTCCACTGCCGACCTGGCATAGGGCGATAGGCCCTCATAGGCTTGTTCAGCAGCGCGGTAGAAGCCCCAGGTGCGCAGAAAGCGGTCTTGCTCCAGGGTGGCCTTCCCAATCACCTCAGAAAGCCGCCCGGCCCCCACCCGGCGCTGGAACTCCATCTGCCACAGGCGATCCTGGGCGTGGGCTACACCCAGGGCAAAGAACGCATCCTCGTCGGTCTGGGCTTTGATGTGCAGTACGCCCTCGGCGGTGCGGCTCATTTCAACCGGCGCAGAGAGACCCTTAAGGGCCAGCCGCCCCGCGTGCTGCGGGATGGTGGCCGCCCGCAACCAGAACCAACCCCCCACAGCCAAAACCAGCGCCAGTCCGACCACCACCAACAACAAACGTCCCAGGAAACGCAGTAAGCGCACACTTCCTCCTTGCTTTGGCCCCAGTATAAAGCCACAGTTGGTGGTGCGCCCTTTGCCAGCGTGCATCCCAGAAAAACGCCCGGGCGACGAAACAATCAGAGAGGGGTGCTCTCGCCCCGCCAGAAGGCCCGCCCTCCCGATGCGCGGCGATCCAGGAACAGTTCTACCGTGTTGCCATCAGGGTCTTGCAGGCCCAGCACCCAGGCGATCCCGCGATCCTCCAGCCGGAAGGGCACCCCCTCGAGCCGCACAAAATCCTGGGCCGCCTGAAAGTCCTGCTCGGAGGCAACGGCAAACCCCAGCACCACCGAACCCGATGGCGCCCCCTCGCTAAGGGCCAGCTCGAAGTGGGCATCGTTCTCCGAGGAGACCAGCAGGGCGGTTTTGCCAAAACGCTCGGAGAGCTGCAAGTCCAGAAAACGGGTGTAAAAGGTGACGGCGGCCTCGAGGTGCCGCACGGTCAGGTGTACATAGGCCAGACGGGTGGTATACATCCAGAGTATTCTGGAATGCCGGAGCCCCCAGGTCAAACCACCGGGTATTGTTGACCCATGCTCACTTCGCAAGGCCAGCGGCCTCGGTAGAATAGCCAACATGAAGATCGAGTTTCGCGAAAACGGCTCCATCGGTATCGAAACCGGCGGCAGGTACGTCTTCCGTCAGGGCGACCAGGAAGTGGTCATCGAGAAGCCCAGGGTCTCGCTGTGTCGCTGTGGACACTCAGCCAAAAAGCCCTTCTGCGACGGCACCCACAAGTCGGTGGGCTTCGTGGCCCCGGCTGCGGTCATCGAGCTCGAGGAGCCGAGGTAACTCAAATCCCAATCATCGGTGTGACCCGCGATAAGATGGCGGGCGGAGGTTACTATGCCCATGCGTTATCGCAAACTTGGTCAGTGGGGCTTAAAGGTTTCGGAAATTTCGCTGGGGGCCTGGGTCACCTATGGCGACGCGGTACAGGACCTCGAGCGCATCAAGGCCATCACCCGCATCGCCTACGAGGGCGGGATTAACTTTTTCGACAACGCCGACGTCTACGCCAAGGGGCTGGCCGAAGAGCTGATGAGCAAGGCCCTGCTGGAGCAGTTCCCCCGCCACGAGCTGGTGCTGTCTAGCAAGGTTTTCTGGCCTACCAGCGACGACGCCAACGGCCGGGGCCTCTCGCGCAAGCACGTGCGGGAAAGCCTCGAGCGGAGCCTCAAGCGCATGGGCACCGACTACCTCGACCTGTACTTCTGCCACCGCTACGACCCCGAGGTGCCCATGGAGGAAATCGTCAGCACCATGAGCAACCTGGTAGACCGGGGCCTGGTGCTGTACTGGGGCACTTCCGAGTGGCCGGCGGCCCGCATCGTGGAGGCCGTGCAGTTCGCCCGGAGCAACGGCCTGCACCCGCCCGTGGTGGAGCAGCCGCAGTACTCGATGCTCTACCGCGAGCGGGTGGAGCAGGAAATCCTGCCCGAGACCGAGCGTTTCGGGATGGGTATGGTGGTCTGGAGCCCGCTGGCCATGGGCATGCTCACCGGGCGCTACGACAAGGGCGTCCCCAAGGACAGCCGCTTCGAGCGCTACCCGCAGTTCGGCAACCGCTTCCTGACCGAGGAAAACGTCAAGAAGGTCAAGGCCCTCAAGAAAGTAGCCAGCGAGCTGGGCCTCACCCGCACCCAACTGGCCCTGGCCTGGGTCTTGCGGCAAAAAGGCGTGAGCAGCGCCATCACCGGGGCTACCAAGCCCGAACAGCTCGAGGAGAGCCTGGGCGCCGCCGGAGTCGACCTGCCCCAGGAAGCGCTGGACAAAATCGAAAAGATTCTGGGCGAAAAGCCTAAAGCCTGAGGATATACTCGGCCAGCCGCACGATATCGTTTTGCAGGTTAAGGGTTTTGCGCTCGGGAGGCCGGTCTTTGAGTTCCCGGATTTTGTCGGCAATTTTGCGGGGCTGGCGGATGTAATACCCCAGCTTCTCGTGTCGGATTAGCTCGACGTTGCCGTACTCTTGCGGCCATACATAATCGCAGACGATCAGGTCTTTGTGCTGGGAGAGCACCTCGGCGATGGTCGCAGGGCCGGCTTTGGAAACCACCACGTCGGCGACATTAATCAGTTCGTACATCTGCTGGGTGAAGCCGAACAGAATCAGGTTGGATAGCCGGTGCTTATGCTTGAAAGCCTCGAGCTGCCGGTAAAGCTTCTGGTTATACCCACACACCACCACCACGTTGATGCCCTCGATTTTGATCAGCTCGCGCACCAGCCTGTAGCTGATTTTTAGGCCAGCCCCACCCCCCGTCACCAGCACGGTGTAGGGATGGGTCAGGCCCCATTCCTCGCGCAGCCGGGCTACCTGGGCGGGCTCGAGGGGCTTGTTGTACTTGGGGTCTATGAGGGTCTGGAAGAAGTGCAGGTTTTCCGGGGGCACCCGGTAACGCCGGGCGATGCTGTAGGCTTCGGGGCTGGCCACCACATACTGGTCTTTGGTGTCTATGAACCAGTACAGGTGCGGGCTGAAGATGTCGCTCACCACGGTGAGGGTTTTGGGCTTGTGCTTGCGCACGTAGGGCAGCCGGCGAAAGCCGTGGTTCACCGGGTAGCAGTAGATGATTTTGTCGGGACGAAATTCCTCGAGGTACTCGTTGATGGCCGGCGCCAGGCGCATCCCCAGTACCCGCGCAAAGGACTGAATGGCCGGGCGGGTTTGATAAAACGCCTGAAAGACCGTAAAGAGCCAGCGCTGCTTATTAACGGCAAAGTTGTAGCCGTCCTGGATGGCCTGGGCAATCCAGCGCGGCCCCACATCGAAAAAATTGAACAGGCGAACCTCGGACTCGGGCTCGAGCTCGGTCAGCAGTTTGTGTAGGTTTTGCGCCAGGGCAAAGTGCCCACCCCCTGCCTTTGTGTAAACCAACAAAATTCGCTGCGGCATAACCCGCGCAGCACCCGGCTGCGCCACTCCAGCTTAGGGCATTTTTGGACAGATGGCGAATATGGCCCAATAGAATTTGGAGCGTTATCCAATCAGTCGTTCCGGCTAGGTATGGGTCAAATCGGTCTGGGCATCTAAGCCAGTGGCCGGTGGCAGAGCCAGACCCCGCTCCGAGCCCGCCAACCCTCGGGCAGCTCGATAAACCGGCTGGGCGGCGGTACTGCCATCACCTTATGCCCCACAATGCTGAACTCAATCGCCGTGAACAGCTTGTCGAGGGCCTGACCCAGCGAGCGGGTCTCCAGCGGGCTGAAGCGCAGGCGCGGCAGCTTGGCCTCGAGGCTCTTGCAACCTGCATAGGGCAGCAGTTCGGCGGGGTCGCGCCAGCGCCGCGGCGGCCCCACCAACAGCTCGGCCAGCACCAGCGAGAGCCCTGGGTAGCGCCGCAAAAACTCCTCAGGGTCGAACTCGAGCGAAAGCTCCAGGTTCACCTCTACGTCTTGCCACACTTCCCGTCTAAGGCTTGCCATACTTTAGCTTGCACCAAAACAGGCGTTCTGGTCAAGCGCAAATAAACCGTCCCAGACGGCAAAAAGAGAAGTTTGGCCTTGACAGTCCGGGGCAGCCAGCGTCAATCGGTAAACCAGCGCAGCCAGTTTGCTCGGGCTGAAAACTCTGCCTGACGCTTAAAGCTGTTGGCAGCCGCGTGGGTCTCGAGGGCCTGGGTTGTGTCCCCAGCATGGCTCCAGGCCAGGGCAATGGCCTTAAGGCAAGACCACTGGCCTTCTTCATCGCCCAGAAATCGGTAAACAGCCAGGGCCCTCGACAACAGCGTGATGGCTTCGTGGGTTCCCCCCTCATATAAACTGGCTACCCCCCATACAAACAGGCTCTGGGCCCAGGCCCGGTTCTCCCCTGCGCAGCGGGCCAAGTGCTCGGCGCGTCGCGCCGGGGCCGTTGACTCCAGGGGTTGCAGTGCAAGCTTGTGCCAGGCTTCGCGCAGCAGTTGTTGTAGGTTCTCACGTGCAGTAGGTTGGTGTGTGTTCGTCAAAGCGCTCATCACTACGAGCAAGGGTAGCAGTTAATGCCAAGTCTTTGGGCGCATCCGTCACCAAACCCATCGGCGTAACGCTTAAGTCTTCTCTAATGGTTCAAATATCACCCTGCTCGAGGGCTCCAAGTCACGTGTTCACCATCGGTCTGGTTCGGTTAGGCTAGAGCCATGGTGGAAAGCTTGCAACACCTCTTGCCCCAAAAGGTTAGCACCGCCCCCGCCGACCTGGAAGCCCACAGCAAAGATGAAAGCTATCCGACACACCACCCCCCTATTGCCGTGGTCTACGCCGAAAATCTTCCCGACATTCAAACCACTCTGGCCTGGGCCCGCGAACATCGCATTCCCGTAGTGCCTTTTGGGGCCGGAACCAGCCTCGAGGGCCAGGTTATTCCGCAGGGGAAAGCGCTCTCGCTGGATGTCTCCCGCATGAACCGGGTGCTGGAGGTTCGCCCCGAAGACTTTTTGGCCGTGGTGGAGCCCGGTGTGACCCGCAAGGCCCTGAACGAAGCCCTCAAGGGCACAGGTCTGTTCTTTCCGGTAGACCCCGGTGCCGACGCCTCGCTGGGCGGGATGGCCGCCACCAACGCCTCGGGCACCACCACCGTGCGCTATGGGGGCATGCACCAGAACGTGCTGGCGTTGCAGGTGGTGCTGGCCAATGGCGAGGTGCTGGAGCTGGGCCGGGGGGTGCGCAAAACCAGCGCCGGCTACGATCTGAAAGACCTCTTCATCGGCTCCGAGGGCACCCTGGGTATCATCACCCGCCTCACCCTGAGGCTGCACCCCATCCCCGAACACATCCACACCCTGCGGGTCTTCTTCGAAAACCTGACCGACACCGCCCAGGCCGCCTACGCCGTGATGGCCAGCGGGCTACCGGTGGCCCGCCTCGAGCTGGTGGACGAGATCGGCATCAAAGCCATCAACCGCTACCTGGGCCGCAACTACCCGGAAAAGCCCGTCCTGTTCGTGGAGTTTCACTCCTCCACCCGCGCGGCCCTCGAGGCCGAGTCCCACCTGGCCCTCGAGCTCATGCGAGAGGCCGGGGCCATCAGCATAGGCGCCGCCCGAACCCAGGAAGAACGCACCGCCCAGTGGGAGGCCCGGCACCAGGCTTACTGGGCCCTGGTCAACCTCTTTCCCGGCAAGGAGTACCTCTCCACCGACACCGCCGTGCCCATCTCCAAAATGCCCGATCTGGTGGCCTATTCCAGCCGCTTGCTGCGCGAGCTGGGCCTGACCGGCAACATCCTGGGGCACGTGGGCGACGGCAACTTTCACACCCTGGTGGTCTGCGAGCCGGGCGACCCGCGGGCCGAGGAGTTCTCCCTTCGGCTGGTGGAGCACGCTCTGGCCCTGGGCGGCACCTGCACCGGCGAGCACGGGGTGGGCCTGCGCAAAAAGAAATTTCTACCCAAAGAACACGGCCCGGCCCTGGGCTGGATGCGCCAGATCAAACAGCTTTTCGACCCCCACAACCTGCTCAACCCCGGCAAAATCTTCGACTAGCGCGGGGAGGCGTTGCGTAAGGGTTGGCTTCGAGCAGCCCAGAGCACCGAATCAGGCCGGGGGCCCCTGGATTAGTTTTTCAGCCCCAGCCCGGGCGCACAGTGTTTGCTGATCAGTTTGAACTGGTTCTGGAAGCCATCCGAACGCTGCGACATCCAGATGCCCACATCATCGTGGCGCGAGACCAGCTGCCGGATGGGGCCGCCGGGCCGCCCAAAGGCATCGGTGTAGAAGACCTCGGGGTCGTTGCGGTTGTACCAGTAGACCGGGCCGTGGTAGGCCTCGCGGTCGCAGCCGCGCAGCCCGCTAAACCCGCTGAAGACCTGCTCGGTGTAGTGCAGCTCGGCGAGGTTGGCAGGGTTCATGGTGGTGATGGGGTCGAAGACGGCGGTGGAGGCCACCACCTCGGCCTTATCGGCCAGGCGGAGCCTGAAGGCCCAGATCTCGTAGAGCGAGCCGGGGCTGTTGCTATGGCAGCCGGTTCCCGGAAGGGTCATGACGGTGCGGCCAATGTCGTTGCTGGGGTCGGCGTCGCCGCAACGGGTGTGGGTTGGTCGGGGGGTACGACGGGGGGTGCGGCCTCGAGGGCGTTGCAGGCCAGCAGCAACCAGGGCAGAACCGGGAGCAGGGCGGTTCGTTTCTGCATGGAATCCCTCCGGGTTTTAAGGGTATCAAGGCCCCCCTGCCCCAGGTGCAGAAGGTTCTTTAACTTCGCTTTACTTAACGCGGGAGCGCTCGAGCCTCCAGGCGCACCTCCACCGGGTCGTTAACCCGCAAAAAGAGCAGGCTTGGGGGGGTCAGCCTCCATTCCGAGAAGCTGGTGTTGAACCCCCCCACAAAGCGGTAGGCGCTGCCCTCGCGGGTGAGTTTGCCGGCTATGCGCACCGGGCGGCGGGTTCCGCTAATTTCCAGCGTTCCTAGCAGCAAGGCGTCCTCGCCGGTCTGGGTCAGGCGCTCCACGTCCAGGCAGCTCAGGGGAAAGCGGTTGACGTCGAAGACCCCCCGCGCGTCGGCATCGCGCAAGGGGTTGCCCGAATCGAAGCGGCCCAGCTCCACGCAAACCTGGCCCGAGGCCTCGCCGGTCTGGGGGTTCCAGCGCACCGTACCGCGCACGCTGGTGTTGCTGCCCTCCCAGCGGCCCAGGTTGTAGCTGGCCGCATAGGTCACGCGCCCCTCGATGGTGAACTGGCTGGTCTGGGCCTGGGCACCGCCCGCCAGCAAAGCCAGCCAGAGCAACACTAGCCAATTGCGCATCTTCCTCCCCTACCTGACCTCGAGCACGTCCGGCATAGGCTCGCTCAGGACACCCTCTAAGATACGCGCCGCAGCCTCGTCTGGATGTAAGGCGTTTTTGGGCGCACCCCCCAGGGGGCCCCAGAGGCCGGTGGCTACCGCGGGCAGCCGCACCAGGCAAAAGCGCACCCCTTCGCGGCAGAATTCCTTGCGGGCCACGTTCAAAAGCCCCTCGGCCCCCAGCTTGGTCGCCACATACCCCGACAAACCCGGTACGGCAATCAGCTCCGGGTAAACCCCCAGCAGCACCCCCCGGGCCTGCGGGTTGAAGGTGGCGTATTTGAGCACCAGGGCCAGGCCCGTCAGGTTGGCGGCGGAGAGGCGCTCGAGGTCGCCCATCCCCTGCTCGCGCAGGCTGGCTTTCTGCACCGCACCCGCCGCGTAGATGAGCAAGTCCAGCGGCCCTACCTCCTGGGCCAGCGCCTGCACCTCGAGCTCATGGGCCAGCTCGGTAGGCACGGCCAGGGCCCCCAGGTCATGGGCCAGAGTGGCCAGAACCGCGCCATTGCGGCCCGATAACCACAACCGGCCCACCCGCCCGGCCAGCCCCCGCGCCAGGGCCCGCCCAATGCCCCCCGTCGCGCCCAACAGCAGGGTATTCATGGCCCCACGTTACGTTTGTTTGCTGTCAAACACCGTGAGACAGAAGCAAATCTCCCTATTCACGGCCATATAGCAAGTTGTGTCAGCATACTCTTAATTCTGTCGCTCTTTGCTCTTAGCGTGAGTATTTGATGGAAGTCTAAACTATGCTCCGAGCAAAACGCTGGAGAATTTTCTGGCTGGGGTGGTTAGAGAGCGAGACTAGCTTATTGGCAAGTGCTATGGGGATTAGGGCGTTATCGTACATGTCACAACGGAGCTTCTCGAGATAGTAAAGCACCACATGTAAGTTGAGGTAATGTTGGGGATCGGCAGGCTCTGGCTTAGGGGGAAAGTGGGTGGATGGCAGCGAGGCCACATAGACCTGCCCCAGAGAGGTCTTGAAAATCAGCTTCTTTCCGTAATAAGTGGTTCTTCCATAAGGTTCAGCCTCGTCCCCCCTTCCAGGAATGATGTACTTGTAAATATAGTTGTTGTCCAGCAGGAGAATCTGACCATTGCTAAGCTTTCCAGCAATCTCATAAGCGTGATCTACAAAAGCCCCGCTCTTCTCCAGCCCAGCCATATAAAGGTTGTGGTGATCCTTGAGGAAAGCTATTAAAGCCCGTGTGGGTCTATGTAGGTTGGCAGTCTGACCGAAGAAAGCCAGCGGCCCATCCTTGATGAAGAGGCACTTCCTCATTAGCTCGGGCTTAGTCTGAAGGATAAGACGAATCAGATGTATCAAAACAATTTGTTCAAAGGTAGTAGTAAGGTAGCCAAGCACCCCACCCGCTCCCAGCTCGTCGTCAATCGCCTCGTGCAGACGCAGAACATCGCTTATGTATATCTCTTGGTGGCAGTTTGGGCAAGAGAATGTGTACTTAGGGGTTATGTGGGCGCGCTCTAGATCTATGTTGACACCATCACAGTAAGGGCAGGAGGCCAGCCGCCAAGCCCGTTGGCATAAAGCAAACTCCTCGAATATGAGCCATTTCAAAGTCTCCGCAAAGGTCTCTTGCTCTTCCGGCTGATGGCAACAAAACTCGTATAGTGCACGACGAACCGAGTGGGTGAGGGTAGCCTCACCGGCATAAGCGATGTTTTTAACCGGGATTACTAACTTGAGACGCTGAATATTACGAAGCTTGGAGATATCTTCCGGGTCTATGAACGGCTGATGGTCGAGATTCTCGAGGTCTTTGACGCTAAAGGACAAAGCTCCGAACTGAAAAAAGGCCAACGTTGCTGAAGGGAACTCAGCTTGCACCACCACCTCGGTATAACCGCCGTCCACTGCGAAGATATGGCTGATAGGAGCGTCATCAGGAGGTTGGTGCGGAATCAAATTCTCGAGCGTGACCTCCTCGGCCCGTTTGGGCAACATACAGCGGTCCAAAAACTTTTTCACCTCGGGGTCGTTGACCACATGACTATGCGAGGATTTACTTGCCGCCTCGTCGGGACGCCTTCCGGTTTTGCTACGGTAGGCCATTACTCACCTTCCGGAGTAGGAAAGCGATCTATCTGTACCGGGACGACAAAGGGATTGGAGTAGGTTTTCATCCGCACGAAGCCTTTGTCACTCTGGGCGCTGAAACGCACCAGCCCCTCCACGAAGTCCCCGTAGTCGTAATACTTACGGATCTCCTTAGTCTCATCTTCATTGTTTAGGTGAGCCACAAACCAGTTCTGGGTGTTTTTGAGGATGTTGGCGCTGATCGAACTGACCTCTTGAGTAGCGTAGATCATGCCTAAATTAAGCTTGGCTCCCTCCTTCGCAATACGGTTATATATCTGGCTGAGGTCTTTGTCCTCCTTCTTCGGGAAGAGGTTATGGGCCTCCTCGAAGTAGAACTGGATAAAGTTGTTCGGTTCACTTCTAATGAACCGGCCCATTGCATCGTTAAAGATTTGACGGCAAATGCGTTCAGAATATAAACGCTGTACTTCAGGATTACCTTGAGAGAGGTCCACGATTACAATCCCGCCTGTTCTCAGCTCACCAATAATCTCCTCTTCAAAGGGCTTTCCCGTGGTATCAGTATGCAACTCCTTAAGGCTTCTCAGCTTGAGGTATCCGCTCACATCCTGGCTGCCACCCGGCTTTCTCCGGCGGGTAAGAAAAACCAGCAACGCTTTAAGGTCCTCATCTGCCCATTCGTGACCATGTTTAGCCTTGTAGTCCCTTAGATAGGGGAAAGTATCGTACTCTTGCCAGATATTGCTAAACCAATCACAAGCTTCCTCTAAGCTGATGCCGCGGGATGGATCAATGCTGCCATCGGCTTTAACGCGATGGTTGAGATCCTTATGTCCTTGAAACGTGACCTTGAACCCCTGGGGAACGGGAAAACCGGCTTTGAATAAACAGCACTGATAAGCCGCAATCTTACGGTCGTAGCGGTTTTTAGACGAGTAGTTGGAACTGTAATCATCGGGCTTCTCAAGATCAATCGCCAAAAACGATCGCACATAATCTCCGTTATCCTCTGCTAAGTGCGACCGTATAAGCTCGAATCCCGAGATGGTTTCGAGATAAAAGTTTACCTTCATGACCTTGAACTCTTTCTTAGGAATGACGCTATACCTGGAGGTCTGATCCTTGAACATCTCGTAGATAGCGGTTCCCGCGTCCTGAAGGTTAGGATTGGCGTACTCCCCGTTGATGTCAAAGATGATCTGCCCGGCAGGGTATTTAGGCATTCCATATTTGTCGAAAGGCTCGAGGAGTTCTACAGCACTAGGACTCTTCTCGGTCAACTTGTGGGTTGCACTTTCGCTCATCCGCACGGTAGCTTCAATAATCTTCTTGACAGTGTTCGACTTGCCGGTACGGGTCATGCCGAAGAGTGCAGTGCGTTTGCCTAGAAAGTCTTGCGGGCGGACATATACTGGAACTATAGCGTCCTGCTCCTGGAAGCGGCGGCTCGAGCTATAGCGCACTCGCCCAATCCGCACATCACTAGGCCGCCCAATCACCTCACCTTCGCGGAAGTTAACGATGGCCTCCAAGACCTCAGGGCTGGGTT
>FWPV01006510.1_pt1 | contig 22173 bp, 12 predicted proteins | sample 2228371 | NCBI WGS metagenome assembly FWPV01 (sample SAMEA103939776, study PRJEB20133) | metagenome | reverse complement strand
GATGGTGGCCGGCGAGGCGTCGGGGGATCTCCACGCGGCCAACCTGCTGCGGGCGCTACGGACCCGGGTCCCGGGCCTCGAGGCCTTTGGAGTCGGTGGCGAGCGGCTGCGGGCCGAAGGGATCTCCTGCGTGGCGCGGGCGGAAGAGCTGTCCGTGATGGGCCTCGTCGAGGTGGTGCGGGAGCTGCCGCGGCTCGTGGCGCTGGCGCGGCGCGTGCGCCGCGAGGCGCTGGCGCGACGCCCCGACGTGGCGGTGCTCGTCGACTCCCCCGACTTCAACCTGCCCCTCGCCCGGCACCTCGACTTGGCGGGGATTCCGGTGGTGGTGTACGTGTCGCCGCAGCTCTGGGCGTGGCGGCAATGGCGGGTTCGACAGATCCGCCGGCACGTGCGGCGGGTCCTCTGCATCCTCCCGTTCGAGGTGCCGTTCTACGAGCGCCACCGGGTGCCCGCCGTGTACGTGGGACATCCCCTCATGGACGAGCTGGGACCGATGGCCGGGGCCGCGGCTGCGGCGAGGCCGGGCCGCGTGGCGCTCTTGCCCGGCTCGCGCTGGCACGAGGTCGAGGCGCTGCTGCCAACCATGTTGGCAGCGTGCCAGACCTTGGCCCGCGCAGGAGTGGGTCTCGATGTCAAGCTGCTGGCAGCGCCGGGGCTTGCGTTGCCGCGCCTGGAAAAGGCGGTGGCCGCTGCCGGGTTGCCCCTCGAGATGGTGGCGGAGGAGCGGGCGGCCGCCCTGGCCTCCTCCTCGGCGGCCCTGGTCGCTTCGGGGACGGCGACCTTGGAGTGCGCCATCCTGGGTGTCCCCATGGCGGTGTGCTACCGCCTCCACCCGGCGAGCTACCTGGCGGCTCGCCTGCTGGTGAAGGTGCCGCACGTCTCCCTCGCCAACCTGGTGGCCGGCCGGGGCGTGGTGCCGGAGCTCATCCAGCGCTCGCTCACGGCACCAGCCCTGGCGGCAACCCTGCGCGACCTGCTCGGCGAGGGGGGGGAGCGGCAGCGCAACGAACTCGCAGACATCCGCGCCCGCCTGGGAGGGCCAGGCGCCAGCGATCGGGCCGCCGCGGCCGTGCTGGAGGTTGCGTGCGGGACGGGGGCTGGCAGCGCGAGCCGTCAGTCGGGGTAGAGCCACGCCACGGTGGCTCGGGGCGGCCGACCGGCGGGCCGGAAGCGGACGTGGGACAGCACGATGCCGAGGGAACGCCGATCCCTGGGGTTGCCGGCGCGGGCGGGGTAGAAGGGCGTCGCCAGGAGGGTCAGAGCCACGCCGTCCTCCCCGGCCAGCCGGGGCGGGATCTCGAAGGTGATCTCGCTGGGCGCGTTGCGGACCGTGAAGGGGCCGGCGAGGAGCTCGTCGCCAGCGTAGATCAGCACCTCGGGGGGGCCGGGGCGGGGCGCCCAGGTGGTGAGGGTGAGGGTGCCCGCGCCGGCGGGCAGCCAGAGACGGGCTGAGGGGCTCGTCCAGGCTCCCCGGCCGTGGGCGAAGTTCTCGGGTCCAAAGACGCCTTCGACGCGAATTCGGAGGAGTTCGCGCTGCCGTGCCTCGGCGATCGGCCCTTCCCAGGGCAGCGCTGCCGAGATGCCAGCCAGGCCGAACAGCCGCACCGACAGCCGGCGTGGATCGCGTGGGCCGGGTGGGTAGGCGCTCGCTCTGGCAAAGGTCACGACGTTGGTGCGGTCGTCGGCGAGCCATCGTGGCTCGATCCAGTAGGCGCGACGTACCTTGGCCCCCGGGATCTGCAACGCCTCGCGGTCGTTGACCAGCACGACGATGGGGGCGGGACCGGGGGCCGGGCAGAGATCGATCCGCAGGGCGGTGCCGCGCGGGTAGGGGGGAAGCAGCAACCTGGCTCCGGGAGCGCCCCACATGGACCGTTCCCCATCGGCGCCCATCTCCGGCAGCCACCACCCACCGAGGGGCAAGGGGGCGCCTTCGGCCACGACGGCATCGAGGAACCGCTGCTGGGTCAAGGGGCGCAGCCTTTCGGACACCCCGGCGAAGCGGAAGGTCCGCCCGAAGGGAGGCGCCAGGTAGCGCCAGGGAAAATCGCTGACGAGCAGATAGGCGCCCGTCGGCACGGTGGTGGCATCGGAGCTCGAGGGCGCCAGGTGGGCGCGCACGCCAAGGCGGCGGCCGCGGTGGCGCTCGACCTCTTCGAGGTACGACCAGAACGGGTAGAGGCCGCCTTCGACGACCAGCTCGAGCTGCCGTCCCTCGGCCAGTACCTGTGCCTCGCGCAAGGCCTGCCAGCCGGGCATGAGCTGCTCGTGCTGCTCCCGCAGGCAGGGGAAGGCCAGCGTCCCCTCGAGCACGGCCATGGCGGCGATGCCGGCGGTGGCGAGATACGGGGGTGCCAGGCACGCGGCTCCCCCGGCGAGTAGCGGGGCAAGGGCAAGCTGCACGGGCACGGCGTAGCGCGGGAAGGTGCGATTTTGGAGCCAGAGGAGCTGGGCGGTGGCGGTGACGAGGACGAGAACCCAGGCGGCCGCCTGCCGGCCGCCCACAGCGCGCCGCCAGGCGAGAAGACCGATGGTGGCGAGAACGGCCATTGATGCGGCGGGCCACACCCCCCCCAGGCCCTTGACGAGACCCAGCTCGGCCATACCGCCGACGTTGCGCTCCAGGTTGCGGGCGTGGGTGGCGCCGTGGGTGAGAAAGGCCGCGGCGAAGCGGTGCCAGCTCCCCTGGGCGATCACCATGCCGACCACCGCTGCGCCCACGGCGAGGACGGCAAGTGCCAGGCCCGGCACCACCCGCCGGAGGGGGCGAACCGGCGCCACGCCGACGAGCCAGAGGAGGGCCAGGGGGGGGAGAAGGATGGGGCGCACGAGGAAGGCCGTGGTAACGAGGAGGGAAAATGCCGTCACACGCCTGTCTGGGAGTCCGTGCACGGCGAGGGCGGCGGCCCAGAGGGCGAAGAAGGCGGCAGGCGTGCTGGAGAAGCCGCGCACGGCGTGGAGCCAGACGCCCGGTGCCAGGAGGACGGCCAGCGAGGCAGCTGTGGCGACGGGCGGCGGCGCGAGCCGCCGGCCCAGGGCGGCGAGGGGCCAGAGGGTGAGGCACGAGGCCAGCGCCGAAAGGATCTGCAAACCGCGAAGAGGCTCGGCAACGAGGGGCAGCACCGCGCGGCCGAGGAGCAGCCAGAGGGGGAAGCCGGGGGGGTGGGGAAAGTGGGCGTGGAGGTCGAAGCGCAGGATGCCGCGGGCAAAGAGGGTCTCGTCCCACTCCCAGGGGCCGGAAGGCAGGAGGAAGAGGCGGCTGAGCAGCAGCGCGGCAGCCGTGGCGACGGTCACGATTCGATCCAGGGAGGGAGCAGCGATCCCCCACAGGCGCAGGGTCCAGATCCGCTGGATCTCGGCCGGTGGGGGCGAGGCGCCTTCCAAGGGCGAGGTCTTCCTCATGACACGGCGGACTATTATGCACGGGTCGTCCAAGTTCCGGCAGGGAACCTGGTCGGGGAGGTGGCATGGCGCTGCGCAGCATGACGGGTTTTGGAAGTGCGGAGGGGGAGCTGTCGGCGCGCGTGCGGGCAGCGGTGCGGGTCACCTCCGTGAACGCCCGCTTCTTGGAAGTGAGCGTGCGCACCCAGCCGCGTCTCGATACCTCCGAATGGGAGCCGATGGTGCGGAGCCGAGTGGCGGAGCGCGTGACGCGCGGGCGGGTATCCATTGCGCTCAACCTCGAAGCGCAGCACGAGGCCGGCGGGGTCGCCGCCGTCAACTGGGGGGTGGTGGAAGCACTCGTGGCGGCCCTCGAGCGCCGCCCGGCCGGCATCGCCCTCGCGCCCCTCTCCCTCCGGGATCTTTTGGGTATTCCCGGCTTTCTTGCCGGAGGAGGGGAGCTGGAGCTCGACCAGGCGGAGCGGGACCGCCTCCTCGACCTGGTGCGCCAGGCGTGCAGCGCGTTGCGGGCCGAGCGGGAGCGCGAGGGGGAGGCGCTGCGCGTTGCGATGGAGGCGGACCTTGCGGCACTCGAGGCCTTCGTGGCATGGCTGCGCGGCGAACGTGCCACCATGGTCAACGCCCTGATGGTGCGTCTGCGACAGCGACTCGCCGAGGTGCTCGCCGAGGCGGCGGTGAGCGAGGAGCGTCTCGTGCAGGAGGCGGCGCTATTGGCCGAGCGCGCCGACGTGACCGAGGAGGTGGCGCGCCTCGCCGCGCACCTTGCGCACCTTCGGCGGCTGTTGGCGACGGATGAACCGGTGGGCAAGCGACTCGAGTTCCTCCTCCAGGAGGTGCTGCGAGAGGTCAACACGGCGGCTGCCAAATGCCGCGAGGTGGGGATGGGGGAGCGGGTGGTGGCGGCCAAGGCCGCGGTGGAACGGCTGCGGGAGCAGGCCGCGAACCTGGAGTGACCGGACAGAGATACGGATGCATTTGCCGACTCGGCCGGCTACACTCATGGGCCGTTTGCGGGGCCGGGAGGCACGGTGACCCTCGAGCAGGTACTGAAGCCCGATATTCAGGAACTGGTGGCCAGCCGCGACTTTGCGGCGCTGCGACAGGCGCTGTCCGACTGGACGCCCCAGGAGCTCGCCGACCTGCTCGAAGCCCTCGAGCCGCCCGAGGACGTCATCGTCTTCCGCCTCCTGCCCCGCGACCTCGCCGCCGACACCTTCGAGTACCTGGCCACCGACAACCAGGTCGCCCTGGTCAACGCCCTGGCCCAGGAAAAGGAGCGCCTGGTCGACCTCCTCAACGACCTGTCGCCCGACGATCGCACCTCCCTCTTCGAAGAGTTGCCCGGGCCGGTGACCCAGCGTTTCTTGAACCTGCTGAGTCCCGAGGAGCGGCGAGTGGCGGTCATGCTGCTCGGCTACCCGGAGGACTCCATCGGGCGCTTGATGACCACCGACTACGTGGCCATCCGCCCCGAGTGGACGGTGCAGCAGGCTCTCGACCACATCCGCAAGCACGGCAAGGACTCGGAAACCCTCGACGTCGTCTACGTGGTGGACCGCTCCTGGCGCCTGCTCGACGATCTTCGAGTGCGCGAGCTCCTCCTCGCCGAACCCACCACCCTCATCGCCGACCTCATGGACGAGCGGTTCGTCGCCCTGCGCGCCAGCGACGACCAGGAGGTGGCGGTGGCCGAGTTCCAGGAGCACGACCGGGTGGCGCTGCCGGTCACCGACTCCCGCGGCGTGCTCATTGGCATCGTCACCGTGGACGACGTCCTCGACGTGGCCCAGGAAGAGGCGACGGAGGACATCCACAAGCTGGGCGGCACCGAGGCCCTCGACGCCCCATACCTGGACACGCCTCTCCCTGCCCTCGTCCAGAAACGGGCACGGTGGCTGGTATTGCTGTTTCTCGGCGAGATGCTAACGACCACGGCCATGGCGCAGTTCGAATCGTTCATAGCCGGCGCCGTGGTGCTGGCGCTCTTCGTGCCGCTCATCATCTCGTCGGGGGGCAACAGCGGTTCCCAGGCGGCGACGCTCATCATCCGGGCCATGGCGGTGGGCGAGGTGTCGTTGCGAGACTGGTGGCGCGTCATGCGGCGCGAGGTGATCTCGGGGCTGCTGCTCGGATCGGCGCTGGGGGCGATCGGTGTGGCGCGAGTGGCGGTTTGGGCGCTGGCGTTCGGGAGCTTCGGTCCGCACTGGCCGCTTATTGCCCTCACCGTCGGCCTGTCGCTCATTGGCGTCGTCTTGTGGGGGACGCTCGCGGGAGCCATGTTGCCGTTCGTGCTGCGACGGCTCGGCGCCGACCCGGCCACCTCCTCGGCGCCGCTCGTGGCGACCATGGTGGACGTGGTGGGGGTTCTGCTCTACTTCTCGGTGGCGGTACTGCTGCTGTCGGGGGTTCCCCTCTGAGGAGCGGGAGGGCGTCGGTCGTCCGGGCTGTGGCGGCGAGGGGCCTCGGCTCGCGAGGTGTTTTCTTGCCGCGAGGCGCCGAAGGAAGGGCCGCACCGGCCCCCCATCGGTCGTGTCCCGGCGCTGCACCTCCCGGGCGCCTGCGCTAGAATCCCGCCCTTCGAGGGGGCGACGATGCTCGATGTCGAGATCCGCGATCTGGCGCAGCACCTAGGGCAAGACGTCCGCATCCAGGGGTGGCTCTACAACAAGCGCTCCTCGGGCAAGCTCCTGTTCCTGGTCCTGCGCGACGGTTCCGGGTACGTGCAGGGGGTGGTGTTCCGGCCATCGGTGCCCGACGAGGTATGGCAGGCGGCGGAGGCGCTCACCCAGGAGTCCTCCCTGCGGGTCGTCGGTACGGTGAAGGAGGACAGGCGTTCTCCCGGTGGGGTGGAGCTCGAGGTGAGGGCGGTGGAAACGGTGGCGCTCTGCCCCGACTACCCCATATCGCCCAAGGAGCACGGCGTCGACTTCCTCCTCAACCATCGGCACCTGTGGCTGCGCTCCAAGCGGCAGCACGCCATCATGCGGGTGCGCAACGAGCTCGTTTTTGCGATCCGCGAGTTCTTCTACACGCGCCACTACGTCAACATCGACTCGCCCATCTTGACGCCGGCGGCCTGCGAGGGAACCTCGACCCTCTTCGAAACCGACTACTTTGGCGAGAAGGCGTACCTTTCCCAGTCCGGCCAGCTGTACCTCGAGCCGGCGGCGGCGGCCCACGGCAAGGTGTACTGCTTCGGCCCCACCTTCCGCGCCGAAAAGTCGAAGACTCGCCGACACCTGATGGAGTTCTGGATGGTCGAGCCGGAGGTGGCGTGGATGCGCTTCGACGCCCTCCTCGATCTGGCGGAGGAGTTTGTCGCCGAGCTGGTGGCGCGCGTCCTCGACCGCTGCCAGCAGGAGCTCGCCTGGCTGGAGCGGGACACGAGCAAGCTGGAGCCGGCGACCCGGCGGCCTTACCCGCGCATCGACTACGCCGACGCCGTGGCCAAGCTGCAGCAGAAGGGGTTCCCCACCGCCTTCGGCGACGACTTCGGGGGCGACGAGGAGACCGCTCTCGCCGACGAGTCCGGCAAGCCCATCATGATCACCCGCTACCCGGCCGCCATCAAGGCCTTCTACATGGAACCGGATCCCGGCGACCCGAGCCGGGCCCTGGCCGTGGACATGATCGCCCCGGAAGGGTACGGGGAGATCATCGGCGGCAGCGAGCGCATCGGCTCCTACGAGAAGCTCGAGGAGCGCATCCGCGAGCACAACTTGCCGCGGCAGGCCTTCGAGTGGTACCTGGACATCCGCAAGTACGGCGGGTTCCCGCACTCGGGGTTCGGCATGGGCATCGAGCGAGTGGTGTCGTGGCTGTGCGGGCTCGCGCACCTGCGCGAGGCCATACCTTACCCGAGGATGCTCAACCGCCTCTACCCCTAACGGGGCGTCCGCGCGCCCGCCTGCCGAGCTGCCCCGGCCTCGCCCTTTCGGCGGTGGCGGCGACCGGAACAGGCGCTGCCGGCACTTGGGCAGCTCCGGCCGCTTGCGGGTGGCGACCAGGGCCCTGGCTCGGGTTTCGAGGGTCGTCCCGAAGGTCGGTATCGCCGAGACGGCTCAGGCGTGCCGCCTGGCGAAGTCCTCCATGAACGCCACCAGGGTCTCGACCTGGGCGACGGTGACGGCGTTGTACATGGACACGCGGATGCCGCCCAGGGAGCGGTAACCCTTGAGGCCCACCATGCCGTGCTTCTTTGCGTCTGCCACGAAGGCGGCGTCCAGCTCCTCGCTGGGCAGGTTGAAGTCCACGTTCATGAACGAACGGTCTTCCTTGACGGTGACGTAGCCCCGGTAGAACTCGGGGTAGCGGTCGATGCAGCCGTAGAGCAGTTCGCCCTTCTTGCGATTGTTGGCCTCGATGACCTCGAGCCCACCGATGGACTTGTTGTAGGCCAGGACGTTGCGGAGGATGTAGATGGAAAAGCACGGCGGGGTGTTGTAGAGGGAGTTCTTGTCGGCGTGGATCTTGTACTGGAGCATGGAGGGGAGGGTGTCAGAACACAGCTCGAGGAAGTCGTCGCGGATCAATACCACCACCAGCCCCGACGGCCCGAGGTTCTTCTGGGCGCCGGCGTAGATGAGACCGAAGGGGCGCACGTCGAAGGGGCGCCACATGAAGTCCGAGGACATGTCGCAGGCCAGGGGAATGCCGCCAGTTTCCGGGAAGCTCTTCCACTGCGTGCCGTAGATGGTGTTGTTGGAGCAGAAGTGGACGTAGGCCGCATCGGCGTTGACGTGGATCTCTTCCGGGCGCGGCAGCCGGCGGAACCCTTCCTCCTTGGTGGAGGCGATGAGGCGAGCCGCGTCGCCGGCGACGATCTTCGCTTCCTTGTACGCCTTTTCGGACCACTGGCCGGTGATGATGTAGTCGGCCTTGCGACCCGAGTGGAGGATGTTCATGGGCAGCATGGCGAACTGCAGGTTGCCGCCGCCCTGGAGGAGCAGGACCTTGAAGTTGTCCGGGACGTGCAAGAGCTCCTTGACGAGGGCAATGGCCTCGTTGTGCACCGCGTCGTACTCCTTGGCGCGGTGGGAAATCTCCATGACGGACATGCCCGTGTTCTCGAAGTCGAGGAGCTCCGCCTGCGCCCGTTCGAGGGCGGGGAGCGGGAGCGCCGCAGGTCCAGCGTAGAAGTTGATCACCCGGTGCGACATGTGCCACCTCCTTGTGGGCTCTGCCTCACACCCTGAAATCCGTGAGAATCGCCACCACCTCGTCGCCGATGCGCAGCAAGTTCTCCTTGGAGCTGGCGCCGATGTGCGGGGTCATGATGACGTTGGGCGCTGCGAGCAGGGGAGAATCGGGCGCCGGCGGGTCGGAATAGAACACGTCGGTGGCGTACGCAGCGAGCTTGCCGCTGGCCAGGGCCGCCGCCACGTCCTCCTCGACCACGCACTTGCCGCGCCCGGTGTTCACCAGGACGGCCCCGTCCTTCATGTGGGCAATGGTATCGGCGTTGATCATGCCGCGCGTCTCGTCGGTCAGGGGGGTGTGGAGGGAGATGTAGTCGGACTGGCGCAGCAGCTCGCGCAAGGAGGGCGCCAGGATGGCGACCTCGGAGGTCTTCACGTACGGGTCGTAGGCGAGGACGCGCATGCCGAAGGCGACGGCGCGTCGGGCGAGTTCCGAGGCGATGCGGCCGAGGCCGACCAGCCCGAGGGTCTTGCCGAAGAGCTCGGTCCTCTTGATCTCCTTCTTGAGGAACTTCCCCTCCAGCTTCAAGGCGTTGTGCGCCTCGATGAGGTGGTTTGGCACGGCGATCATCAAGGCGAAGGCGAGCTCCGCCACGGCCACGGCAGAGGCTTGCGGGGTGTTGCGCACCTCGATCCCGCGCGCCTTGGCGGCCGCGACGTCGATGTTGTCGATCCCCACCCCGCCGCGGATGATCAGGCGCAGGTTCGGTGCCCCCGCCAGCCACTCGGCCGTGCACTTGGTCTTCGACCTGACCAGGGCCACGTGGGCGTCCCGGAGGCGGGCCGGGTCCTCGGTGACCTCGCCGAAGGCGGAAAGGCGATGGGGGAGCGAGGCGTCGAACGCGTCACAGATGAGAATGACCATGTACGACTCCTTAAATGCGCCGCGCCGTTCCGCGGGCATCGATGCCTCGGCAGTTTAGAAAGCGTCAGGTGGGAACGCAACCCGCGGACCAGTGCACGGTGGCGACGCTTGGGCCCTCCTCTCGAGTTGGCTGGTCACCCCCGCCGCGGGAGCGGTGCTCATCCTTCCCCCTCGCCCGAAGGCAACCCGCTTCGGCCAAGCGCATGTGTCCCTACTTGCCCGGCTGCGGGTCGAAGAAGCCGGTCGAACGCGCTCGCCGCGCGCAGCGACCAGGGACGCCCCGTCGCGCGGTCGCTCCTTTCCCCGGCCCCCTTGCGGCGAAAACTCCCCGGGGGAGCAAAAGAGGATCGCGGCGCGATCGCACAAAGCGCAGGACATCCTGCCGTCCTCCACCCCCTCGTGACTCTCTGCCCCCTTCTCCCGCTGGCGAGGCGTGTGGGCGCCTGCCGGGGGTGGCGCATACGGGCGACGAGAACCTTGCGGAACCGCCCCTGGACTCGGCCAGTTCACCCGCGGGAAGCGACAGGTTCGCCCTCCCGCGCCCGGCGGCGGGTGGCCCAGCTTCTCGGGTCGCATGCTCAGCTCTCCGGCGCCGCGAGGGGCAGCGAGGAGATGTGGCCGTGGTGTGCGGGGGAATGATTCGGGGGAGGGCAACGTTGGGATACGTACGGAGGAGAATTCTCTGTCTTGGCAACGATGAGGGCCCACCGGCTGCGGGCGAGCGTGGTGACCGTGCTCGTGGCGGCAGTTTCACACGCCGCCATCGAGCGGGTCGACGGCCCCCGGCAAAGGTTGCGGTACCAGCTCGATTGGTACGTGTACCGCAGCTTTGAAACGGCCGACGGTTTGCCCCACCCCTGGGTGAACGCCCTGGTTCAGGATCGCACCGGCTTCCTCTTCGCCGCCACCGCGGCTGGGCTAGCCCGCTACGACGGCGTAGGTTGGGAGATGGTTCCCCTGCCACCCCCCATCCCCGTGGTCCGCGCCTTGCTCGTGGACGATGACGACGCCGTGTTGGTGGGCACTGAAGGGGACGGTCTCTGGCGGCTCGAAGCCGGGACGAGGGAGGCCCGGCGAGTACACCATCCGCGGCTCGGGACCGCGATCACCGATCTCGCGCGGGCCGGCGACGGTGGTGTCTGGGTGGCCAGCGAGTTGGGCTTGTTACACTGCCGGGGGGTGGCATGCCGGACCTTGCCGGCGACGGACGGGTTGCCCGTGTACCGGGTCCTGGAGGGGCGGTGGCGCGGCCAGTCAGTGCTCTGGTTGGGTGTCGAAGGGGAGGGCGTGCGTCGCATTGACGATCCCCTCGGCCCAGATCCCCGGTGTGCGGATCTGCGGCTCGATCGAACTGTGGGGCTGCCCAACAACGCCGTTCGCGCTCTCGTGCAGTGGGGAGGGGAGAGGGGAGAGGATCTGTGGATCGGGTGCGGGCGCGGCTTGGCGCGGTGGAACGGCGAGCGGCTCGTCGTCTACCGAGCTGAAGGTGGATTTCCCGCCGCCATGGTGTTCGCGTTCGCACCGACAACGTCGGTGTCCGGCCGCCCTCAGCTGGTGGCCGCCCTGCGGCCGGGCGGACTGGCGATCTTTTCCGACGACGGCGCCTGGTCCCTGGACAGCTTTCCCTCGGGTTTGCCGAGTAATGACATCCAGTCGCTTTTTATCTCCTCGAGCAGCGGTTCGCGTGGCTATCTGTGGATCGGCACGACGGATGCGGGCGTCGCTCGCCGCGATCCGGGGCAGTTCATGTTGTTGGATGAGCGCATCGGGATCCCCAGCCGGAACGTGTACGGAGTCGGGGCCGCACGTTTTCCCGACGGCGAGGAGTCACTGTGGGTGGGCACCGAGGTAGGGGCGCGGCGGTGGCGACAGGGGGAGTGGCGGCCGTTCATGCCGGCGGGGTACGAGGAGCGGATCGTGCGTGACCTGGTAGCCGGCGACGATGGCCGACTGTGGGCGGCTACCGACCGCCAGCTGCTCGCGTTTTCTGGCCACACCGTGGAGGAGTTCAACGTCGACAACTCCCCGTTGCCCGCGGTAAACGTCAATCGCCTGGCGCGGCTCGGGCACGGCGATGAGCAGGAGATTTGGATCGCCACCAACCATGGTCTGGCGCGGTTTGCCCATGGTCGCCTGGTGGTGGGCGACTGGGGCGGGGGCGCCATCCCGAGCGGCACCCAGATACTGGCTCTGGTTGAGGATCCAGCCCTGTCCCGGGTGTGGGTCGGTTTGCCCGACGGCCTAGCGAAGATCGATGCCGATGGGGTGCGACGGGTCCGCGCCCCGTGTCTGACCGGCGTGCCGGTGGTCGACATCGCCCCAGGGGAGGGAGGGCGCGTTTTCGTCGCGACCCGAGGGGCCGTGTTCGCGCTACGCCCCGGGGCCAAGGAGGAGTGCCAACGCTTGCCTCTGGAGGCGGACACGGGCGTCATCGCTGGCCTCGTTTCGGATCGCCTCCAGCGCTTGTACGTCTTTTCCAGCCGTTTGGTCCAGCGGTTGAGTTTCGAAGGCGAACGGGTCGTCAGCCATGAGCGCTTCGACCAGCGAGACGGTCTGCGCACGGCGAACCTTCGCCCCGGGCGGGCGCTGTGGGTCGATGCGGAGAACCGCATCTATGCGGCGACTGCGGCCGGCCTCACTGGGTTCGAACCAGAAGCGTACCTGCCCGAGACCGAACCGGCGCGGCTGCTGGTACACGGCGTGCGGGCCGATGGGCAGGTTCTGCGGGACGGCGACGTTCTGCCGGCCCACGCGAACACCGTCCACTTCGTGTTCCGCCTTCTTAGCTTTCAACGCGAGCATCGCATCCGCTATTCTACCGAGTTACAGGGGTTGCCCAACTCGCGCGCCCAGTGGTGGGCGGGGGGCAGCCGAGTTTTCGAACGGCTTCCGCCCGGCAAGTACACGTTTCTCATCTCCGCGCGCGCCGCGGACGGACAGCGGGTGGGACCGGTGCGGGTGGGTTTTTCGGTGCAAGCGCCGTGGTGGCAACGGTGGTGGGCGGCGACGCTCGCCGCGGCGTTTTTGGCTATGAGTGGCGTTGCCCTCGCTCGCTGGCGGGAAGCGGTCGCCACGAGGCGCGCCCGGCACCTGGAGCGGGTCGTAGCCGAGCGCACGCGAGAGCTGGCGGAAGCAAACAAGCGCCTGGAGCTGGCCTCGTTGACCGACCCTCTCACAGGCCTCGCCAATCGGCGTGGGTTCGCGGTGGCCACCGAGGGGGTCCTGGAGCGCGCGGCCCGTCGCCTGCGCAGCGGCGACCGGTCAGCTCATTTGCTTCTGATTCTCATCGACCTCGATCATTTCAAGACCATCAACGACAGCTGGGGGCATGGCAGCGGCGATCGCGTACTGGAGGCGATGGCCCGCCGCATCGAGGGGGTGGGGCGTGCGGGCGACGTGGTGGCACGTCTGGGTGGCGAAGAGTTCGTACTGCTGGCCCACGACGTGGAACCGAGCGGGGCTTCCAGGATGCTCAAGCGTTGCCTGCACGCCATTGCCGGTGTGCCGATCGAGCTTGAAGCCCGTACCTTGGCGGTGACGGCCTCGCTGGGAGCGGTGACGGTCCCGAGCCCATTCTGTCCTGATTCTTGGGAAACAGCCCTCGAGGTTGCGGACGACGCTCTCTACACCGCGAAGCAGACCGGCCGGGACCGTGCGTGCCTGGTGATCGAGGGTGGGAAGGAGCGAACCATCGCCGGTCGACCGATGCGGACCATCGTGCGGGTCAGGGGCGGAGCGGCTGAAGGCGCGGGATGAGCGTTTTCTCAAGAAAGCTGCCCGCTCGCCGCGCCGTCACCAGGTATCGAGGGTGCGGAGGAACAGGCCCGACCGGAGCTTGGGTTCGAACCAGGTGGACTTGGGGGGCATAACGTTGCCGCTGTCGGCCACCTGGAGTAGCTGCTCGAGGGAGGTGGGGTAGAGGGCAAAGGCTACCGCCCACCCCTCGCTGACGCGCCGCTCGAGCTCGCCGAGGCCGCGGATCCCGCCCACGAAGTCGATCCGTTTGTCGGTGCGGGGATCCCGCACGTTGAGGAGCGGGGCGAGGACGTGCTCCTGGAGGATCGAGACGTCCAGGGAGCGCACCGGATCGTTCTCGGGATAGGTGCCGGGCCGGGCATGGAGGCGGTACCACTGGCCCTCGAGGAACATCCCGAACTGGTGCGGCGCTGCTGGCCGAGCCTCGTCGGTCGGTGTGACGGTGAAGGCGTCGGAAAGGAGCTGCAAGAAGCGGTTGGGGGTGAGGCCCGCCAGGTCCTTCACCACCCGGTTGTAGTCCATGATCTTCAACTGGTCGTGCGGGAAGAGTACTGCCATGAAGTAGTTGTATGGCTCGTCGCCGGTGTGGCGAGGGTTGGCGGCGCGGCGCTCAAGCCCGACGCGGGCTGCCGAGGCGGTCCTGTGGTGGCCGTCGGCGACGTAGAGGGCCTCGACCTCGGCGAATGCGCGGGTGACCTCTTCGGTGAGGTGGGGCGGAACGATCCACAGGGTGTGACCGATCCCGTCGTCGCTCACCATGTCGGTGACGGGCACCTCGGCCCGCACCGCCGCCACCAGCGCGTCGATGGCGGGGCGTTTGCGGTAGGTGAAGAAGACCGGCTCGGCGTTGGCGTTCTGCTCGGCCACGTGGCGGGTCCGGTCGTCCTCCTTGTCTTTGCGCGTGAACTCGTGCCTCTTGATGAGCCCCTGCTCGTACTCCGCGCAAGAGGCCGCACAGACCACGCCGGCCTGGACGTGGTCCCCCATCCGTTGCTGGTACACGTAGTAGGCAGGACGCTCGTCGCGGATCAGGACCCCCTCGGCCATCAAGCGGCGGAGGTTGGCCGCCCCCTTGGCGTACACCCGATCGTCGTGAGGGTCCACCTCGGGTGGAAGGTCGATCTCGGGCTTGGTGACGTGGAGCAGGGAGAACTCGTTGCCGGCGGCGAGGGCGCGGGCCTCGTCGGAGGAGATCACGTCGTAGGGCGGCGCGGCAACGCGGGCGACCAGCTCGGGGCGAGGCCGCAGGGCTCGAAACGGTCGGATATCGGACACGCGACACCTCCGGCGGGCAACGGCCACACCGCTGTGAAATCTATCACGAACCAGCAGCCCCGACCACCGGTGGTGAAAAATGGCCGAGCCAGGCGGCCGGCACGGGGGCGAGCGGCGGTGGCTGCGCTGTGGTACAAAGACAGGGTGGTTGCACCGGCAAGGCTCCGTGCTCTCTGGCGACTGCAACGGTTCGTCATCGGCTCGTGGCTCGTGGTGGCGAGCGGGCTCCATGCGGTGCTGACGCCGTTTCCCAGGCGGTGGCGGCGGACCGCGCCGTACATCGCGCGCTGGGCACGTCTGGGAGCCCGTTGTCTGGGGCTCCGGGTCACCGCCCAGGGGCCGTTGCCGCCGCCCGGCAGCCTGGTCGTCGCCAATCACCAGGGCTACGTGGACATCGTTGCCATCGGCGGGGTCTCCCCGTGCATCTTTGCCGCACGCCACGACATGCGCGCCTGGCCTGTGTTTGGCTCGCTGGCGGCCTCCGGAGCGACCATCTTCATCAACCGCGAGAACCGGCGGGCCGGCTACCGCGGGGTGGCGCAGGTCACGGCCGCGTTGCGGGTGGGCGCGACGGTAATCGCGTTTCCTGAAGGGACCTCGACGGACGGCACGGGAATCCTTCCCTTCCGCACCGGGGTGTTCCAGGCGGCGGTGGAGGCGGCGGCGCCCGTGGTGCCGGCGGCGGTCCGCTACACGGCTCTCGACGGTGCGTCCCTCACCGAGGCCTCCCGGGCGGAGATCGGCTGGTACGACAACCAGCCGTTCGTGCAGCACTTGCTCAACCTGGCGGGGCATCGCCAGGTGGGCGTGACGGTGCACTTCGGCGAGGCTGTGCTGCCGCCCCACCCCGACCGTCGTGCGCTGGCCGCCGAGGCCGAGGCGCGAGTGCGCGCCCTGTATGGGGTGGCCCCAGGGGTGTTGCCGGTCCGGGTGGGACGGGGCGGGGCGAGGGAAGGAGAGGAGGCAGCAGGAAGGTGAGTGGCGAGAGCTGGACGTTGGTCGCAGTGGTGACCGTGGTGCTGGCGGTGCCCGTAGTCCTGTTGGTGTGGGCGACGAGGCGCGAGGCGAGGTTGCGCGCGGAGGTCGATCGTCTGAGCCTTGCCGTTGCCGACGGGCAGCGGCAGACCCTGGCGGAGTTCGCGTCGGTGGTGGAACGGTTCCACGGCAGACTGGGCGAGTTCGGGGAGCTGGTGCGGGGGGGGCAGGAGCGCACCGGCGAGGCACTGCGCAGCGAGCTGGAGGACGCGCGGCGAACGCTGCAGAGCCAGCTCGAGGGTCTCGTCACGGCGGTCAACGCGCAGCTCGGGGAGTCCCAAAAGAACCTCGGCCAGCAGTTTGAGGGAGCGACCAAGGTGTTCGGCGAGATCCGCGCCCAGCTCGGCCAGGTGGCGGAGATGGCCGCGCGCATGGAGGCGCTGGGACGCGAGATCGACGAGTTGCAGGGCATCCTCAAGGCGCCCAAGCTGCGCGGCGGCCTGGGTGAGATGCAGCTCGAGGAGTGTCTTCGGCAAGTGCTGGCAGCGCCGTACTTCTCGACCCAGGTGACTTTCCAGGGCGGCGAGAAGGTGGACGCCGTGATCCGTCTCGGCGATCGTCTGGTGCCGGTGGACGCCAAGTTCCCCCTCGAGTCGTTCCAGCGGCTCATGGCAGCGGCGAGCGAAGAAGAGCGGCGGGCGGCGCGACGGGAGTTCGAGCGCGCCGTGAAGGGGCGCATCGACGAGGTGGCGAGCAAGTACATCCGCCCCGCCGAGGGGACCTACGACTTCGCTCTCATGTTCATCCCGGCCGAGAACGTCTACTACGAAGTGATCATTCGCGACGATTCCCTGGGCAAGGAAGGGTCGCTCCTGGCGTACGCGACGGCGCGCCGGGTGGTGCCCGTGTCGCCCAACTCCCTGTACGCCTACCTGATGACCATCGCCACGGGGCTCAAGGGGATGCAGGTAGAGGCGCGGGCGCGGGAGATCCTCGGGGAGCTGGGGCGCCTCGAGCTCGAGTACGAGCGCTTTGCCGAAGCGTTCCGGGTGCTGGGCAAGCATCTCGACGCGGCCCGGGGCAAGTACGACGAGGCCGGCCGCCACGCGGCGCGGCTGGGCGAGCGTCTCGAGTCCGTCGCCTCGGAGGCGACGCTACCCGCCTCGGGGCTGCCGCCGTCCCTCCCAGGGGACAGCGGTCGGCAGTAGTTTCGCTGGTCGACGAAGCTATCATGAGTACACCCATGCTCGAGCCACGGCAGCGTGTCGGGCGCTTCGAACTCCTCTCCTTCCTGGGCAAGGGGGGGATGGGGGAGGTGTGGCGCGCCCGCGACCCCGTCCTCGGCCGGGATGTGGCGCTCAAGGTGCTCTCCGCCACGGTGGCGAGGGACGGGGAGCGGGTGAGCCGGTTCGAGCGCGAGGCGCGCGCCCTCGCTGCCCTCAATCACCCCCACGTCGCCCAGATCTACGAAGTGGGCGAATGGGTTCCCCCCGGCGGTGCCGAGCCGTTGCGCTTTCTGGTCATGGAGCTGGTCTCGGGCGAGTCGCTGGCCGGCCGCGTGGGGGCAGGCGCCGCGCCACCCGCCGAGGCGGTGCGGGTGATGCGTCAGGTGGCCAGTGCGCTCGCAGCAGCCCACGCCCGGGGGGTGATCCACCGGGACCTCAAGCCCGCCAACATCCTCCTCGCCGCCGACGGCACGGTGAAGGTGGTGGACTTTGGCCTCGCTCGCTTCTTCCGTTCCCAGGACAGGGCGGGCGGGAGCGACATCACGCAGGCCGTGTCGAGCTCGGGGCTGGTGGTGGGCACCGCCTCGTACATGGCGCCGGAGCAGGTGCGCGGCCAGGAGTGCGACGAGAAGTGCGACGTGTGGGCCTTCGGCTGCTGCCTGGGCGAGCTCCTCATGGGCCGGCGCGTGTTCGACGGCACCTCGATTCCGGAGATCATCGGCAAGATCCTCGGCAGCCCGCCGGACCTGTCGGCCGTGCCAGGGAGCGTGCCCCGCTCGCTGCGGCGGTTGGTGCAGCGGTGCCTGGAGCAGGACAGGCTCGCTCGCCCCACCATGTCCGAGGTCATGGAGGCCCTGGCCGAGGCCGACGGGCGCCGGGGGAGACGGCGGTGGCCCATCGCCGTCGCGGCGGCGGCCGCAGCGCTGGTCCTGGGCTGGGCAGGTGCCGGGTGGTGGCGGGGGCGCGGCGAGATTCGCCGGGCAAAAGCCCTCGCGGGCGACCTTCGCGTTGCGGTCCTCGCTCCTTCGTTGGCCCGGCACGAGCCGGGTGGGGACGGCCCGGCCGACCGGGTGGCGGACCGCCTGTTGCTGTCGCTGGCGCGGGCCAAGGGGGTGCAGGCGGTGGTCGATGGCGGGGAGGACCTGCGGGTCAGGGTGCGGGCGGCGGGCGAGGGTGTGGGGGAACGGATCCACGTCAGTATCGAGGACCACCGGCGCGGCACGGTCGTGGCGGTGGTGGACGAGCGCGTTGGTGGAGGCGGCTTCGACGCGACGGTGGAGGTGGTGGCCGAGGCAGTGGCGGGAGCGTTGCAGCTCGAAGGGATCCGGCGGGAGATGGAGGGCGAGGACGCCCTGCACGGCTTCCTCGTCAGACGCACGGCGGTCCTCGATGCGGCCCGGGCGTTTCGGGACGGGTTGCACTACTACACGCGCACCCGCCTCCCCCAGGCACGCGAGTTGCTGGAGCACGCGCGAGATGCGGATCCGCAGTTCTGGCCGGCGTACGTCTACCTCGCCCAGATCGCCGGCTCGGAAGCTCGCTTCCGGGAGGGACGGACGCTCCTGGAGCAGTGCCGCGCCCTCCTGCACGAGCCGCAGCGTGCCGAGCTGGCCGTCGTGGAGGTGGCGGAAGCGTTGTTGAGCGAGGACTTGCAGCGCCTCCTGGAGGCTTTGGAACGGGCCCGCCGCTTCTTCCCGGATTCCGGCGAACTGCTCTACCGGACGGCGTGGACGTATCGGAGTATCGATCGGCCCGAGCGTGCCATCCCCCTGCTGGAGGAGTTGCTGCGCAGCAACTGGCAGCCGGACTGGAGCCCGACGCGGGAGCAACTCGCCATGAACCAGCTCCTGGACGGCCAGCTGACGGCCGCCCTGGCCACCGCCGCCGAGGGCGAGGAGCGCTTCCCCGAGCGCTTTCAGTACCCGCTGTATGCGGCGTTCGCCCTGCAGCTGCGGGGCGAGCAGGCAGCGGCGCGAGTGGCCCTGACCCGTGCCATACGAAAGCGCCTCGATTTTTCCACGAGCGATCGACTGGCGACCCACCAGACGGCCCAGTGGTGGGCATCGTTGTTGCGCTGGGGGGAGGAGGCCGAGCGCCAGTGGCGGGAGGTGCTCCACGAGGCGGAGCGCCGCCTGGTCGAGGCGCCAGGCGATCCAGCGCTGCTCCTCGCCAAGGGCGAGGCGCTTCGCGCCCTCGGGCAGTCGGCGAAGGCGCTCGACGTGCTGGACTCGTTCCGCGGCGATCGGGCTGGGGAACCGTACCGCCTCCTGGCGCGGGCTCGGGCCAGGGTTGCCTGCGGCGACGAGGGCGGCGCTCGCGACGACCTCCTGGCCGTGGCGGCGATCTGGCAGAGCCGCAACGCACCGGCGCTCGGCACCCTCGCCTACAACATCGGTTGTGTCTGGTGCGTGGTGGGCGACGCCGAGGAAGCGCTGCGGTGGTTCCTGCGCGCCCGGGACCAGTACGGTCTCGACCGCCTCGACCTGGCCCTCGACCCGGAGCTCGATCTCTTGCGGCAGCAGGGGTTGCTCGAGACCCTGGGGCGGCGCTGAGCGCCATCGGCAGCCCCGCACGGCCACGGCCCTGACGGCCCCGCTCGACCCCATGCAGCGGCAGGCGGGACGGCGTACACTTGCGGCCGTGGAGGCGGCGATGCGGGTCGAAGTGACCTACTGCGTTGTCTGAAACTACGAGCCGCGGGCTGCCGGGCTGGCGGCCGAGCTGCGATCGGAGCTGGGAGTCGAGACCGTGTTGATCAAGGGTTCCGGTGGGGTGTTCGACGTCCGGGTGGACGGCCGGCTGGTGTTCTCCAAGCACCAGGAGGGGCGTTTCCCGGAACCCCTCGAGGTGACCCGCCGAATTGCCGCCCTTTCGGGCGGAGGCGGCGACGGGGGAGCGGTGGAGAGGCGCTGATGGGAGTAGCGGCGGGGGGCATCGCTCCGCCCAGGCGAATCGGCCTGGCCGTGAAGCTTTCCAACGGCGAGGCCGTGGCGCTGGCCCGGCAAGTGGCCGTCGAGCTCCGTCGCCGGGGTGTGGTGGCGGTGGTCGAGGAGGAGGCCGCGGCGGCGGTGGGGTGGGAGGTGGGTCCCCCCCGGGCACGCCTCGGCGCGGAGGTGGATCTGGTGCTGGTGCTGGGGGGCGACGGCACGTTCCTGTCGGTCACCCGGGGCTGCCCGGCGGGCATTCCGGTGTGCGGGATCAACCTGGGCACCCTCGGGTTTCTCACCGAGCACGCCCCCGCCCGGACGCTGGAACTCCTGGATGCCATCGTCGCGGGCACGGTGACCATCGAGGAACGCGATCGCCTCGAGGTCCGGGTGGGCGACGGCGAGGAGCCCCGGTATCTGGTGCTCAACGACGTGACCATCAACAAGGCGGCCCTGGCACGGATCGTCTCCATCTGCGTCGAGGTGGACGGCGAGTTCCTCTCGCGCTACCGAGCGGACGGGCTCATCCTCGCCACGCCAACCGGCTCGACGGCCTACAACCTTTCCGCTGGCGGTCCCATCGTCCACCCGGCCCTGGGGGCCCTGCTCATCACCCCCATCTGCCCCCACGACCTGGCGAACCGCCCGCTGGCGGTGCCGCTCGCGTGTACCGTGGTTGCCTGGGTGCAGCCGAGCGCCGACGAGGTGTACGTCACCCTCGACGGCCAGGTGGGCTTGCGGCTGCCGCCGGCCCGAAAGGTCACGGTGCGCCGCTCCAAGCAGCCGCTCTCCCTGGTCCGGGACCGGCGCAGCAGCTTCTTTTCCATCCTGCACCAGAAGTTGAAGTGGGGCGATTGGGAGGGGTGAGGTGAGGCGACGCCGGCCTCACCTTTTCCGCACGGTTGTCGCAGCCCTTTCGGCCGCGGCAGTGTGGTTCGTCATGCTCACAGGCGTGGTCAAGACCCTCGCACACCCCACGGTGCGCCGGTGGCTGGCCGAGGCGGCGGCGGAGAAGTTGTCCCGCGCCGTGGGCGCGCCGGTGGCGGTCGAGGACGTTCGGCTGATGCTCTATCCGCCCCGCCTTGCGTTGCTGGGGGTCCGGGTGGGCGTGGCGGGCCAGGAGCTGGTGTCGGCACGGGTGGCGGAGACGGCCATCAGTCGGTTCGACCTGGGGGATCGGGAGCTGGTGTTGTCGTACCTGCGGCTCGCCGGTGTGCGCGTGAACGCCTCCGTGACCGGCGACGGGGCTTCGGCGGGCACGTGGGTGCGGGTGCTGGTTCGCCAGCTGGAGGTCGAAGACCTGGTGGTGGAGAACCTCACCCTGCCGAGCGGCATCGCTCTCCGCGCGACGGGCGTGGAGGGGCGCTGGACCGGCACCGGGCGGCGGCCGGTCAGTGCGGCAACGGTGCATGCCGACAACCTCACCGTCCTCGTCCCGGGCGTGGCACCGTTCGGCGGGTCGATCAGCGCCTGGGGGCGGCAGAGCGGCGATGGGTGGGAGATCGGCCGACTGCGGGGTGCCGGGGAGGGTTGGAAGCTGGAGAGCCGGGCCGCCTCCACGGGAGGTACGTTTGCAGCGACGGGGCAGCTTGGCGTGGACCTCGCGACCCTGGACGCTGCGGTGGGGGCCGACGCAGGGCTCGCAGGCTGGGCGGATGCCAGCTTCCGACTGACGGCCGATCCGGCACTCCGGGTGGCCTTCGATGTCACGGCGGATCGCCTGGCCGTGGCCACCTTCTCGCTCGCCAGGGTCCGCGGCGAGGTGGAGGTCTCCGCGAACGGCATCGAGGGCTCGCTGCAGGAGGCGCAATGGGCCGGTGGCGAGCTGGAGGGGTCCTACCGACTCGATGGGTTGGCAGCACCCTGGCGCCACCGGGTGGCCCTGCGTGGGCGGCGTGTGGTGCTCGCCGAGTTCCTCCACCAACTGGGGATCGGCGATGGGGGGCTGGCGGCACGGTGCGAGCTCAACGCCCAACTTGCCTGGGACGGGGAGCGGATCGGCGCGGGCGAGGGGGCGGGGGTGGCGGACCTCGTTCCCGACCTCGGCGAACTCCCCGTCGAGGGGCGGGTGGTGGCGCAACTGACGGCACCGTCGGCGATCCGTCTCGACGCGCGGGAGCTTCGTCTCGGAGGCGCCCCGGTGAGCTGGGACGGGACGCTCACCTTGGGGAGCTGGGTGCCGCGCTGGCGGGTGCGGGGGGAGGCGGTTCCCGTTGCAGCGATCTCCCGACTGCTGCGCGACTGGGTGGGGGCGGAGGTGTTCCCCGCCGAGCTGGCGGGGGAAACCGCCTTCGACGTGGCCGTGCGCGGACCCTTCGACGATCTGCGAGTGGTGGGCGAGGTGGCGGTGGCGCCCGTGGCCTTCGGGACCATGGACGCCGACTCGCTGGTGGGACATCTGGAGGTGGCGGACGGCGCGGTCGTCCTCGAGGACGGCGTGGTGCGGGTGGGTGGTGGGCGGGTGGAGGTGAGCGGCCGCATGCTCCTCGACGACACGCTCACGCTGGCGTTGCAGTTCGATGGGCACCGCGTGCCCCTGGCGAGGATGG
>FWPV01006520.1_pt1 | contig 22177 bp, 17 predicted proteins | sample 2228371 | NCBI WGS metagenome assembly FWPV01 (sample SAMEA103939776, study PRJEB20133) | metagenome | reverse complement strand
GAGAGGGTTAAGGGCACTGACCAGCTCCAGTGTGGGGAACGTGCATCCCTCTCCCTGGTGGGAGGGGGTGAGGGGCTTGTAATCAAGCATAATTGCTCTGAAATGCTCCCTCTCCCTTGATGGGAGAGGGCTAGGGTGAGGGTGAACACCATTGTGCCCTTCGGTCACCTTCCACCCGCTTTATAACGGCCGGCGTGTCTGTTGTGGTAGACTTTTCTAAATGCAGGTGACGGTCAGGGAGATCCTGGTCAGGGGTATCCTCTCCAGATCAAAGGTGTTCGACTATGTGGTCAACCCCTACGTGGGCTGCCAGCACGGCTGCACCTATTGCTACGCCCGCTTTATGAAGAGGTTCACCGGCCACGGCGAGCCCTGGGGTGAATTTGTGGACGTGAAGATAAATGCCCCTGACCTGCTCCGCCGCCAGATAACCAGGGCGAGGCCGGGCAGGGTATGGGTGAGCGGCGTCTGCGACCCCTATCAGCCGCTGGAGAGGAAATACCAGCTCACCAGAAGATGCCTGGAAATACTCACCCGACAGCGCTGGGAAATCACCGTACAGACCAAATCGCCACTGGTGCTGCGGGACCTGGACCTGCTCCGAGAGGCAGCGGGGGCAGAGGTGGGCCTGACTATCACCACCGCTGACGAGCATATAAGAAGGCTGTTCGAGCCGCAGGCACCGCCCATCGAAGAGCGGATAAGAGCGCTCGGCGAGCTACATAGCGCCGGCATCAGGACCTTCGCCATGGTGGCACCGCTGCTCCCCGGAGCGGAAGACCTTGCCACCAGGCTCAACGGCATCGTGGACTACGTGCTGGTGGACAGGATGAACTACCACTACGCCGACCGGGTGTATAAGAGGTCCGGTTTGCAGAGTGCCAGGAGCGACGGTTTTTTCTTCTCCAGAGCCCAGCAGCTCGCCCACGAATTTGCCCGGCAGGGCACCGAGTGCCGGATACTATTTTGACTCGGTAAATGGCGGCGGCACACGGTGTAAAGGTATAATAACGGGACAGGGTGGGAAATAAGGTTAATGCCTGTGTATGAGAAGGAGGTGCCCATGGCTGGCGGTTACATGGGGAGGCTGCTGTTCGTAGACCTTTCCACGGGCAAATTTGAGGACGAACACCTTGATGAGAAAATGTGCCACGACTTCATCGGCGGCTACGGTCTCGGTGCCAGGATACTGTACAGCCGCCAGAGGGCAGGCGTGGAACCTCTGGGGGCGGAGAACATCCTCGGGCTGGTCACCGGGCCCCTTACCGGCACGCCGGTGCCCACCGGGGCAAGGTACGCCGCAGTGGCAAAGTCGCCCCTTACCGGAACATGGGGAGATGCCAACTCGGGAGGAGAGTTCGGCCCTTACCTTAAGTTTTCGGGCTATGACGGCGTGTTCTTTACCGGCATCTCACCCAGGCCCGTCTATCTGCTCATCGACAACGGTAAGCCTGAGCTGAGGGATGCCGGGCACCTCTGGGGCAAGGGTACTTATGAGACGGAGGACATGCTGCAGGCAGAGCACGGCAGGGACAGCCGCGTCGCCTGCATCGGCCCCGCCGGCGAGAAGACATCGCTCATCTCCTGCATCATCACCCAGCGGGGCTGTGCTGCCGGACGCTCGGGGCTGGGAGCCGTCATGGGCTCCAAGAGGCTAAAGGCTGTGGTGGTCAGGGGTAACCACACCGTCCCTGTGGCTGACAGGGAAGCCGTCAACCGGCTGCGGAACGAATACCTGGCAGCCCTGAGCGACAAGGCGTCGCCGCGGTACGCCTTCATCGAGTCCTTCCGCAGGTACGGCACCAGCGGCCATGCCGCCCTTTCAGCGCATAACGGCGATACGCCGGTGAAGAACTGGGGCGGCATCGGGGTGATAGACTTCCCCGATGTCTCCGGGCTCGAGCCCGAGGCGGTGGTAGCCAGACTGGAAAAGCATACCGGCTGCTGGCACTGTCCCATAGCCTGTGAGGGGAGTCTAAAGGAGGGGACCGGGGAGTACTGGTATCCTGCGGGCACGCGCCGACCCGAATATGAGACGCTCGCTTCCTTCGGCGCCATGTGCCTCAACAACAACACGGAATCAATAGCCAGGGCTAACTATATCTGCAACGACTACGGGGTGGACACCATATCTGCCGGGTGCACCATCGCCTTCGCCATCGAGTGCTACGAGAACGGTGTGCTCAACAGGACGGAGACCGATGGCATCGAACTCACCTGGGGAAACCACCGCAGCATCGTAGCCATGACGGAAAAACTGGCCGGGAGGGAGGGCTTCGGGGCCGTCCTTGCCGATGGCGTCAAGATGGCTGCGGAGAGGATCGGGCGGGGGGCTGAGAAATATGCCATACACATCGGCGGGCAGGAGCCGGGGATGCACGACCCCAAGTTGATGCCACCGATGGTGGGGCATGTGCAGTCGGCGGCAGCACGGTACCAGATGGACGCCACTCCAGGACGCCATACACAGGGCTTCGGCCCCAGCAGCTTCAACAACCATGTGGTCAATGCCGCCGGTCTGTGCTACTTCGGCGGCATAGGAGGACAACTGCTGACCAACTTCATTAACGCCGTGACCGGCTGGGACTGCTCCAGAGAGGAACTGCTCAAGGCCGGTGAGCGGATAGCCACCATGAGGCACGTGTTCAACCTCCGGGAGGGGATAAACCCCCTGAACTGGTGGGTGCACCCCAGGATCATCGGGAAGCCCCCGTTCAGCGAAGGCCCGCTGGCCAGTGTGACCGCCGATCTCGAAGCCCAGGTGTACTGGAACCTCGGCGCTCTGGACTGGGACAGGACGACCACCAAGCCGAGCAAAAAGAAGCTGTCAGACCTCGGCCTCGACGATGTGATAAAGGACCTGTATTAGTGCTATGTTCAACTGCACCATCGAACTTTACGGCATATCCAAACAGATAACCACCGAGCGCAAGGTGGAGGTGGAGCTCAGGGACGGGGCAAGCCTGGCCGAGGTCATCGCCGCCCTGCGCCACAAAGTCCCCGCGCTCGATGGCACGGTATTTCACAGCGGCGAGGACAGGCTGTCCGAATTCTACGCCTTCAACATCAACGGGCGTTTCTACATCGACGATAAAGACATCAGGGTACACAAAGGCGACCGCATCGCCCTCCTCTCCCTGGCCGCCGGCGGCTAGCTGGAGCCAGCCGCCTCCGTCTAACAAGACGCCCAGATAAACATGTTATAATACGGCGAAACAACCGCCTGACAGCGGAGGCTGCAGTGTTTGGCGTTCTTCCCCCGCTGTTTCGAGTCCGCAAGAAAGCTTGAGGTGAGATGCGGTTCAAAGCAATAATATTTGATGCCAGCGGTACACTTCTTGATGATATCCTTACCGTCTGGAGGGCCAATTCAGACGCTTACGCTGCGCTCGGGTTCGAGGGGCCCAAGACCCTTGAAGAGTTCAGGGCGGTGTTCAAATTACCCGTCCCTGAATTTCACAAGGCGAATGGAATTCCGCCCCACCTGCTGTCGGAGATCGACAAAAAGTTCCGTGAGCGTTACCCCCGATATGCTCCCGGCGTAAAGGTCTTTCCAGAGGTGGAAAACGTCCTCCGTACATTGAAGGAAGCGGGGAGAATACTCGCTGTAGCTTCAAACATTCCGGTCCCCTTTCTGACGGAGCATCTGACGAAATTCAAGATGGATGCCTACTTCGATACGATCGTTGGTCAAGAAGACTGCGATGAGCAAAAACCTTCCCCCAGACCAATTCTTATCACCCTAGCCAGGCTGGGTACAGAGCCGCAGGAGGCTATGTATGTGGGTGATATGGAGGAAGATATCATCGCTGGCAAACTGGCGGGCGTCACCACTGTGGCCATAGTCCGAAAGGAGAGCTATCACCCCCGGTGGCGACTTGAAAGACACCAGCCCGATTTTCTCATCCACAGCCTGGAGGACCTGCTGGGAGTCGTGTGAGGACAAGAATGTGCCTCGGTAGTCTGCGGACCCCCGCCGTGGTGCTGCCCGCACGATGTCTTGAATTCCGCCCCGTCAGAAAAATACCAGCAGTAAGTCAGGCGGACTTTTCCGTATTCGCCAGTCTGAGCAGGCTGAAGAGCCACGGGGCACCCAATGTGACCCACAGCCCGATGAGCCCGTAGCGGAGGAAGCGGAAGAGGAGGTATAAGCCCGAGCCTTCACCGGGGAACATCACTTTGAGCCCGAGGTACAGCGCCACCACAACCACCATGCCCAGCAGAAATCGGACAAGGCGCTGCCACCACTGCCCACCGGCGTCGAAGCGGACATAGCGGCAGGCCAGTACGAAGCCCAGCCCCGCCCCACAGAGCGGCGCCATGACGGTCACGGTGTCTTTGGTGGGATGGACCAGGACCAGCACTGCGGGCACGGCCAGCGCCAGGATTATCTGCCACCACAGGCTCAGCTCCGATGCCCACCTCTCCACACCCGGCTGCACCGCCAGATAGACAACAAGCAGGATGCCGCCTATCGCCCAGCCGGCAAGCACGTCCGTGGGAAAATGCACGCCCAGGTACACACGGGAGAAGCCGATGAGCACTATCAGCGCCGCAGCCAGCCCCAGGAGCCATGTCCTTCGCCACCGGGCGGCCAGCGTGCCCCAGACGACCGTAGCTGACTGGGCATGGCCGCTGGGGAGCCCGTAGCCTTCGGCTGCAGCGAGTTTGACGCCGGGCACGAGGTCAAAGGGGCGGGGGTGCTGGAACAAGTCTTTCAAGCCGACATTGATGTAACTTGCCATGAGGAAGAAAGCGGCCAGCCGCACGCCGAACCTGAAGTCCAGGCACCACACCATTACCGGGATGAGGAACAGGTAGAACTGCTCATCCCCCAGGAAGGTGATGGCACCGAAGAAGCCGTCCAGCAGCGGCCCGTGGACCTGCTGGATGGCAACTATCACGTTTATCCCCCATTGCCAGACCGTTTCCATGGCCCTCCTAAAGGTCCACCCACTCCTCGGGCGGAGAGAATACCTTGAAGGGGTGCCAGTGCCCCTTATCGGCCACAAACCGCAGCACCGCCACCAGGTGACCATCGGTGCTGTAGGCGCGGCAGTACCTGTCGCCCGCCACGGCAGCGGCGGGCAAGACAAGCGGATTACCGTGTCTCAGTGCACACTCGCTTCGTCTGTCGAGTATCACCGCCTTCCAGTCGAGCAACGGAGCGTCTATCGGGTGAAGGAGCTCCCTCCAGCTGTCCTCGCGGCAGGCCGACTCAAACTGCGGCAACGTTACGGCATCCTCGATGGAAAAAGGACCGCAGCGGAGCCTGGTGAGGTTGTTGAGATATGCCCCGCAGCCGAGACGCTCTCCCAGGTCATGGGCCAACGAGCGGATATAGGTCCCTTTGCCGCATTCTACCTCTATGGTGACCAAAGGGGGCTCGTACTTGATAAGCCTGATACTGTGAACGGTCACTCGCCTTGGCCTCAGCTCCGGCTTGAGGCCCTGGCGGACAAGCTGGTAGTATGGCCTGCCATCCTTTTTCAGCGCGCTGTATAACGGCGGGGTCTGCTCTATGGTGCCGCGGAAGGAAGCCAGCGCTGACTCTATCCTGTCCGGGGTAATAGGGGTGATATCCCCGGTATGGACGACCTTGCCCTCGCGGTCGAAGGTATCGGTGGCTGCCCCCAACCTTATCTCAGCAAGATACGCCTTGGTGCCCGCGGCGAGGAACTCAGCCACCCTGGTCGCCTGACCGAAGCACACCGGCAGGACGCCGGTGGCTATGGGGTCGAGGGTGCCGGCATGGCCCACCCGCTTTTCACCGCTGAGCCGTCTCAGCCGGGCAACAACGCGGAAGGATGTCCAGCCTTCCGGCTTATTGATATTAAGGATGCCGTCAGTCCCCACCGTCTTCCCCGGTCTCTTCGGAGGTCAGTTCATCGATCAACTTGAGCACCCGGGCACCCTTCTCGATGGACTCATCGAGATGGAAGCTGAGCTCCGGCATGTGCTTCAGCCTCAGCCGGCTGGCCAGCTCACGGCGCAAGAAACCGGAGGCAGCGACGAAGCCCTGCAGCACCTCCTCTTTGCTGACCTCCTCACCGAAAATGCTGAAGTATACCCTGGTGTGGGACAGGTCTACCGAGGTGGAGACCCGGGTTATGGAGATAAAAGCCCTCAGCCTGGGGTCGCTGACCTGCTCACGGAGCAGTTCACTGATCTCCTGTCTGATAAGGCTGCTAATACGTTCAGTCCTTCTGGTCATGCTGCCATCTCCTCAGCGGAGGCAGGGGTGGAACTTTGGGCCAGGATGGATGCTGTCCAGTGCCTCAGGTTACCAGCGTCTTACCGAAAACCTGGATTACGTCGCCGACCTGAAAGTCGGAGAAGCCTTCCACACCGATGCCACACTCGAAGCCGGAAGCCACCTCCTTGACGTCCTCCTTGAACCTTCTCAGGCTGATTATCCTGGACTCGCAGACCACCTGCCCCCTGCGGACCACCCGCGCCAGGGCATCCCGCCTCACCCTGCCCTCCTTCACCATCACGCCGGCCACCTTACCTTTTCTGGCGGTGTCGAACACCGCCAGCACCTCCGCCTGCCCCTCCAGCACCTCGGCGTAGGTGGGCTCCAGCAGTCCCTTCAGGGCCCGGGAGACATCCTCCACCAGCTCATAGATGACGTTGTAATAGCGTATGCTCACACCCTCGAGCTCAGCCAGTTTTTGCGCCCCGGGCTCGGTGCGTGTATTGAAGCCGATGATTATCGCCCTGGAGGCCATGGCAAGGAGGACGTCGCTCTCGGAAACGGTGCCGCTGGCGGCGTGGATCACCCGCACCCTGACCTTTTCATCGCTGAGCCTCTCCAGAGAGTCCTTTATGGGCTCGATGCTCCCCTGGACGTCGGTCTTCAGGATGATGTTCAGCTCTTTTATCTTGCCGGCGCCGATCTGGGCAGAGACCCCTGTCAGGCTGACAGCCCGGGCACGGGCCGCTTCCCGCTCTGCCTGTCGCCTCTCCAGGATCTGCCGTGCCTCGCGTTCGCTGCTGACCACCTTGAAGCCATCGCCGGCCTGGGGGACAGCATTCAGCCCCAGCACCTCCACCGGCGTCGCTGGTTCGGCCTTCTTAAGGTGCTTGCCCAGGTCGCTGGACATGGCTTTGACCTTGCCCCAGGTATCGCCGGCAACCAGTATGTCACCGAATTTCAACACGCCTTTCTGCACCAGTAACGTCGCCACCGGGCCCCGCGACTTGTCCAGCTTGGCTTCTATCACCACGCCTTCGGCAGGACAATCGATCTCGGCCTTGAGCTCCATTATTTCGGCGAGGACCAGGATGTTCTCCAGAAGGTCGCTTATGCCCTGTTTTTTCTTGGCCGATACCGGCACACAGATGACGTCACCACCCCACTCCTCGATTACCAGCCCTAGGTCTGCCAGCTGCTGCTTTACCTTCTCCGGGTTGGCCTCTGGCTTATCGATCTTGTTGACAGCCACCACTATGGGCACATCTGCCGCCCGGGCATGGTCTATCGCTTCGATGGTCTGCGGCATAACGCCATCGTCGGCGGCCACCACCAGAACAGCGATGTCGGTGACCTGGGCGCCGCGCGCCCTCATGGCGGTAAAAGCCTCATGGCCCGGTGTGTCCAGAAAAGTGATCTTCCTCGAGTCCACCTCCACCTGATAGGCACCGATGTGCTGGGTGATGGCACCGGCCTCGGTGGCGGTGATATTGCTCTGCCGGATGGCATCCAGGAGGCTGGTCTTACCGTGGTCAACATGCCCCATGATGGTGACCACCGGTGGGCGGGGCGACAGTTTGCCCGCCCCGGTGGGCGTGGGACGCTTCACCGCTACCCTGGTTACCTGTCTTCTGGCCTCGCGCCCGTAGATTGCTGCCACCAGAGCGGCAGTGTCAAAGTCGAGGACCTGATTTATGTTCGCCATAATACCGTTCCGCATCAACTGCTTGATGATTTCAATGGGGCTCACCTGAAGCAGTTCGGCTAGCTGCCTCACGGTGACAGATGGCGGCAGCACCACCTGGGGCTTCGATTGCACAGGGGCTTTAGCGCCGGCGTTATTCTTTCCCTCGCCAGCCTTTGCACCGCCTGTTGCCGCAGGTTGTTTCTTCTCCCCCGTGGTCACCCTTCAGTATCCCTCCTGGACGGTAAATTTCTGCCATATTCTACCAGCATCTGGCGGTTTTCCAAAGTCAGCGCGGTGCGCAGGGCGTGCTCCAGTCGGTTGCCCTTCAGCCCTGCCTCCCAGCATTCACGATAGGGACAGAGATAGGCACCCCGCCCCGCCAGCTTCCCCCTGGGATCGATCAGTACCTCGCCCTGATGGCTGACCACACGCACCAGCTCCCTTTTGGCTTTCACCCCCCGACAGGCAATGCATGTACGCTGCGGAATGTGTTTACGCCGGGCGGTCTGTGGTCTGGTGTCACTCTTCAAATTCGTCCTCGTCTATATAAGCAGGTTTAGGACGTGCCTTCTTAGCCTTTCCCCTGGCCAGGTCGGACTCTTTCTTGCTCTTTTTCTTCGCCTTTTCTCCCCGCGCGGGAAGTATATCCTCAGCGAAGCGAATCTGCGGTATCTCCATAGCCCTTGCCCCTGCCGCTCCGGAAGCCAGCACAAGCTCGTAGTCCGTCGCCGGTGCAGCTGTCTCCTCCACCGCTGCTTCTCCGACGACTGCCTCCTCGACCGCCTCCTCAAGCGCCTTTGCCTCTTCCTCTACAGCTTCAGCCACCTCAGCGGCAGCCACTGCTTCAGGGACCGGCACCTCAGGTGGTGCCGCTGCCTCTGCAGCGGCGCTGGCAACAGCCGCCTTCTCCGCCTCAACGGCTGAAGCGCTCTTGATGTCTATTCGCCAGCCGGTGAGTCTGGCTGCCAGCCTGGCATTTTGCCCTTCCCTGCCGATAGCCAGTGAGAGCTGCCTGTCAGGCACGGTCACCGCTGCGGTGTTCTCCGTCTCGTCCAATCGGACATCCAGCACCTGTGCCGGACTGAGGGCATGGGCAATGAACAGCGCCGGGTCTTCCGACCACTCGATAACATCTATTTTCTCCCCGTTGAGCTCATTCACGATGCTCTGTATTCTGATACCCCGCAAGCCCACACAGGAGCCCACGGGGTCCACGCCGGGCTGACGGGTAGCTACAGCGACCTTGCTCCTGAGTCCGGCCTCGCGGGCGATGGCCTTTATCTCGATGACACCGCTGGCGATCTCCGGGATCTCCAGCTCCAGCAGCCGGCGCAGCAAGTTGCGGTGCGAGCGCGACAGCACTATCTGCGGGCCTCTCACCGTCTTGGTCACCTCGAGGACGTAAAACTTCAGCCGGCGACCGATCCGATAGCGCTCGGTGGGCACCTGCTCGCTGCTGGGAAGCACAGCCTCCGCCCTGCCCAGGTCTACGAAGACCTGCTCCGGGGTGACGCGCACCACCGTGCCGCTCACCACCTCGTCTTCCTTACCGGTAAACTCCTCGTAGATAGCACGGTGTTCAGCCTCGTGCAGGCGCTGCAATATGACCTGCCTGGCTGTCTGTGCAGCGATGCGGCCGGCATTGGGCGGAGTGCACTCGATATTGATCACATCGCCCAACTGCACCGATTTGCTGATTTTCCGTGCCTCTTCCAGAGATATCTCGCGGGCCGGGTCAGCCGGGGACTCGACCACCGTCTTCTTCACGAACACCTTCACCTCGCCGGTGTTGGGGTTGATCTTGGCTGATATGTCCTGACCGGCGGTAAAGGCGTCCTTCTTGTAGGCAGATACGAGTGCGGATTCAATCGCCGCCAGCACCACCTCTTTGGGCAGATGCTTCTCCGCCGCTAACTGGGTTAGCGCAATCATGAACTCCGTCTTCATAATTCAACACCACCCCTGTAATTTTCTACCAACAAAAAAGTGGGAACTTTGCCCCACTTTCTCCACGATAATTGAGTTCTAGTTATTAATTTACCATAAAAAACGGCAAAAGGCAACCATTTGTACTCGTCCAGCAGATTAGTGACACCTCAGTGTTAAATTTCTGGGACCGCAAGGGCCGGCTTCCATCCCCGCATATGCTATCCTCTCCCTGGACGGGAGGACCATTTTTTTGTACCACATGGCTATTTGCCGTTCAGGGAATCCTCTCCCTGGACGGGAGGACTCTATGTCATTGAAGCTCTGCTGCCTTTAGGTCTTCCTCATCTTCTCCCTGGACGGGAGGACTCTATCCTGCCCTCTCCCTAGTGGGAGAGGGTAAGGGTGAGGGTGAATCTGAACGGGCCCGCCACTATGTTCCACTGCAGGCTGTCACATCAGAACTTATTTATTGGCCGGAAGACAGACCGCCGAAGCGCCGCTGCCGCCGGCTGTAGTCGATGAGCGCCTTATCAAGTTCCTGCCGCCCGAAGTCTGGCCACAGGACAGGTGTGAAATAGATTTCGGAGTAGGCGGACTGCCAGATGAGGAAATTGCTCAGGCGCCGTTCGCCGCCGGTGCGGATAATCAGGTCGGGGTCGGGTATGCCAGCGGTGTACAGGTACCGGGTGAACACTTTCTCGTCTATCCTGGATGCCGGCGTACCGCTGCTGACCAGACGCCTTGCTGCCTCCACGATCTCGTCCCTGCCACCGTAGTTGAAAGCCAGACAGAGCGACAGCCGGTGGTTGTCCCTGGTCAGCTCCAGCGCCTCTTTTATTTTATCTCCAGCCCGGGGCGATAGCCCATCGAGTTTCCCCAGATGGTAAAGCCTTATCCCCTTTTCCATTGCGTAGGCGAGTCCCTCGTCGAGCTTCTCCTCCAGAAGTTGGAAAAGGGCAGCCACTTCTTTTCGCGGGCGGCGCCAGTTTTCGGTGGAAAAGGCATACAGGGTGAGATATGGAATGCCGTAGTCGATGAAGAGCTCCACCACACTCTGGGCAACTCTGGCACCCTCGCGGTGCCCTTCTATCCGGGGCAAGCCCCGCTGTTCAGCCCAGCGCCCATTGCCGTCCATTACTATGGCGACATGCCGCGGCAGTTTCTCCGGTGGCAGCGGAGAGGTGCCGCGGGCATGCGATGACTTTTCCTGCCACTCCATTGGCTACAATTCTAACCCTTGCGGTGGCCCAAGGCAAACTGGGGGCGCCTCTGGCAGAGACGGAAAAACCTTCTCTTCCGGGCTATCTGCCCGTCCCGGCAGGACGGAAAAGCAGAGAGCGGGCAAAGTGCTTTACTGCCGCAAGAGCGGCGCTGGCGTGATAATCGAAATACCCGGGTTCGGCACCGCGCACAAAGTCGGCAATCCCATAGCGGGCGGCCAGGGCGTGCAGAAAATCAACCTGTCCGTTGTCCAGGGTGCGCAAGAGACGATGGAGCAGATAGCCAGCCCTGAGCTCATTGCCCAGCTGCTCCCGCCATCTCCGCTGATAGGAAGACAGGGCACCCGCAGAGAAGTCACCGCGCTGAAATGCCCTGTCCACAACCTCGGCAGCGATGCCGGCACACAACGCTCCATAATAGATGCCGCCGCCGGTAAGCGGCTTCACCTGACCGGCAGCTTCACCGACCACCAGCACGGAGCTGCCAAAGGTCTTTGCTAACGGACGGAGGGGGATGGGCCCGTATTTTGGCTGGCACTGTGACGGCGCTATTTTGCCCTCTGCCGCCAGCCGGGAAAGCAGCCTGCCCAGTCGCTGCCCGGGACGGCGGCGGGCCATCAGCCCCACCAGTCCCCTTCCTCCCCCGGTGGGCACAAGCCAGGCAAAACTGCCCGGTGCCATCTCCTGGTCCAGATAGACCTCCAGCTGGTCGGCGTTCGCCAGCACCTCCACCTGGGCACCGACGGTGAAATCGCTTATCCTCCCCAGCCCCAGCTTCACCGGCAACGAAGAGCCAAAGCCAGCGGCGATCACCAGAATACGGCACCGACAGGTCCTGGGCTCGCCACCGAACTCAGCCCTGACGCTGATGCCCCTGTCCTCAACCGCAATTTCACTGACGCGGGTACGGAATGCATAGGAGGCGCCCGCTGACTGGGCGCGCTCTGCCAGCAGCCGGTCCAGGGCGGGGCGGTCGACCACACAGGCGATGGCACCGCTATGCTGCAGAGTGAGCGATTTACCCGAGGGGGATATAACCCTGGCAGAACTTACCGGCGTTATTATCAGGCTCGGGGGAAGTTCAAGCAGTCCAACGCATTGCTGGCTGATTATGCCGGTGCAGCAGATATCCGTGCCGGGTGCAGCTTTCTTCTCCATCACCAGCACCCGGTAGCCACGCCCGGCCAGGCTGCGGGCGAGATAGCTGCCCGAGGGGCCGGCACCGACTATAACAACGTCATAGGACATACCCCGCCCGCCCGGGCACCGCTATTCCTCCCGGTTCCGGTACTCACCATATTCCACCAGCCTGGCGAAGACCGCCGCAGCCTGGTGCGGCAGTTCATAGCATATCGAGTTCCGCTCGGCAAGGACACGAGTCACCTCCTCGGCAGCCAGCCCGCCGAAGTCTGCCTGTCGCCAGGCGATGACCACCGGCTTACCATACTGGTCGCTGAGCCCATTCACCGTATCCAGCATGGAGCCCAGTATGGAGGTGACGAAGTCCTTGGTCACCTCCACATCCCGGCCGAGGTTAAAAAAGGCAGACATCTGGTCACGCCGCAACGGCGGCATCAGCCCTAGGGTGATAACGCCGTCCACCACCGGGCAACCAAGCAGGATTTCCAGCACCTTCAGGTTGTTCGCCCGCGGCATCCCCCCGACGAAGTCCACCGGATTGCCGCGGTTCCACCAGGGTGGCATAAAAGCGTCCAGCTCTTCTATAGTTTCCGGAGGTAAGGTGACCACATCCAGCCCCAGTTTGGCACAGGCGTCAGCGGTAAGCACACCCCAGCCACCACCTCCGGTGATTATCGCCACCCGCCGCCCCCGGGGCAGCGGCTGCCTTAGAAAAGCTATCCCCGTGTCCACCAGCTCGTCCAGAGTACTCACCCTTACGATGCCCGCCTGCCGGCACATCGCCTGGATGATGGCGTCCGGCACAGCCAGCGAGGCAGTATGTGAATGGGCAGCCCTTGCCCCAGCAGGTGTCTCACCAGCCTTGAGCAAGATGATCGGCTTCTTTTTGCTCACCTCTTTGGCTATCCTGAAGAAACGGGCACCGTCCTTGAAGCCCTCAATATAACAAAGGATCACCCTGGTCTGGGGGTCCTCAGCAAAATACTCCAGGTAGTCCTCGGCACGGATATCCGCCTGATTGCCGATGCTGACAGCCTTTGACAGACCGTAGCCCATGCTGTCTATGAGGCGGGAAACGGTGTTCATGATATTCCCGCTCTGAGAGATGATAGCCAGAGGACCGGGCCGGGCAAATTCTGCAGGCATCTGCGGGTGGAGCTTGTGCGAAGGGTTCAAGATGCCAAGGCAGTTGGGACCGACAAACCTTATGCCGGCGCTCCGGGCTATTTCCACTATCTCCTGCTGTAACCTTGCGCCCTCGCCGCCGACCTCAGCAAAGCCGGCGGTGATCACCACCGCGGCCTTCACTCCCCTGGCCGCACAATCGCGCATCACCCCGGGCACCGCCGGAGGCGGCACCACAACGACCACCAGGTCAGGTACCTCCGGTATATCCACCACGCGTGGATAGGACTTCACCCCCAAGACCTCGGCGCTGCCAGGGTTCACCGGGTAAAGCCTTCCCTCAAAACCGCCTTTCAGGATATTGGACATGACCCGGTAGCCCCATTTCGACTGGTCATTGGAGGCACCAACTACCGCCACCGAAGACGGTTCGAACAGCAGCTTCATATACGACAGTGACTCTTTCACTTCGGTGCACATATTATCGCTCCTCTGGGACTTCCGTCCTTCTAGAAATAAGGAAAAGCATTTCTTATTTTACCAGCCAGACGGGTGGCAGAACAAACAGCTGTACCGCCCAGTAAATTAGTGACATATCGGTGTTGAATTTCTGAGACCCAGGGGCAGGCTTCCAGAACATAGAGCCCTCCCACCGGGGAGAGGACACCCGAAATATCAATGTGGAGCGCTTCGGGACAACTTTCAGGAGATTACTCTGCCTGTCGCCGGTATTCGCTATACTGGACCAGTCTGGCAAATACCTCGGCCGCCTGATGCGGCATCTCATAGCACACCGTATGCCGGTCGGCTATGGCATGGGCTATTCTGCGGTTCACCGCCGAGCCGAAACCCAGGGGCTCGGAGGCGATCACCAGGGGCTTACCGTAGCGGTCGCTCATCTCAAGCAACCTGTCGATAGTCTGGGCTGCACCGGACACCATGGCATCTCTGACCTCGTCCTTGTCATTACCCTCAGAGCGACGGCTGAACTGTCCCGGATTCATCACCGGCATCAATCCCAGCATTATCACCCCGTCCACAACCGGGCAGCGCAACACCGTATCCACCGCCCTGAACAGGTTGTCGCCTGAGGTACCCGCCACCAGATCCACGGGGTTGCCACGGCTCCACCACGGCGGCATGAAGCTGTCCAGCTCCTGCAATGTCTCTTCTGGCAAGGCGACCACCTCGAGTCCTGCTTCTGCACAGGCGTCTGCTGCCAGCACACCCCAGCCACCGCCAGCGGTGACCACACCCACCCTGCGTCCTTTAGGAAGTGGCTGACGCAGGAAGGCAATGCCCACGTCTACAAGCTCGTCCAGGCTCTTCACCCTGATTACACCCGCCTGTTTGCACATAGCGTCGATCACCGCACCGGAACCAGCCAGGGAGGCAGTATGGGACTGCGCCGCCCGGGCGCCCGCCGGCGTGTGTCCCGCCTTGAGCAGTATGATGGGCTTCTTCCTGCTCACCTCCTTTGCCACCTTAAAGAAACGGAGCCCGTCCTTGAAGCCCTCGATATAGCACAGGATGACCTTGCTCAGAGGGTCCTGCGCAAAATACTCCAGGTAGTCCTCAGCGGTGAGGTCGGCCTGATTGCCGATGCTGACGCACTTTGAGCAGCCGTAAGCCCTCTGGATGAGCACCCTGGCGATGGTACCTATGATGTTGCCGCTCTGGGAGATGACACCGAAAGGTCCCGGCGGCGGAAATACCGGGGGCATCTGGGTATAGAGCTTGTGGTACGGGTTCAGGATGCCAAAACAGTTTGGCCCCACGAACCTTATGCCACCGCTGCGAGCGATTTCCGTAATCTCCTGCTCCAGCCTGGCACCTTCACCACCGACCTCAGCAAAACCGGCGGTGATCACCACCACGGCCGGTACTCCTTTGATAGCACAGTCGCGCATCACCGGGGGGACGCTGGGCGGGGGTACTACGATGACCACCAGGTCAACCCTTCCCGGTATGTCCGTCACCCGCGGGTAGGTCTTCATATTGAGCACCTCGGGTACGTTAGGGTTTACCGCATAGATGCTGCCCTGAAAACCGCCGCTGATAATATTGGAAAAAATACGGAAGCCCCACTTTGAGGGGTCGTTGGAGGCACCGACCACTGCCACAGCAGTCGGCTCAAACAACACCTTCAATTGCTCCATAAGTTGTTTGGACTGCGTGCTCATGATTGTCTTCCGAACTTACGGTTGAGTGCCACCGGAAATGCCCTATTTTACCAGCCAGACAGAATATGCAGCAAATCCTCAAACGCCGGACGGCTTCAGGGCCGAGTTTAGAAAGCCCAGTATCCGGCGCAGGATGAGCGGGTACCACAGCCATACGCTGATATGGGTGCCCGGCAGCCACATTATGGGCGGTTGCCCGCACGCGCTCCAGAAATCGATGGTGGCACCTTTGGGGATGGCCTCGTCCCACAGCGCATTTATCATCAAAATCGGGCGCTGGCGCAAAAATGGCGCATAGGTCAGCGGATCGGTGAGAAAACACCGCTTCGGCGGGCTTACACTGTCCAGCCCCCGCCTGAGCACTTCGGCGACATACTGCGGGAAGGCTTCCCGCCGTACCTGATAGCACTCCTCCTCGCTGCAAAGACAGCGCCTTTCCACCACCGGACGGCGGCTCTCCCAGGTCATTTTGGCGGAGTTGCCACCTGATATGATGAATACGCCAGCCCCCAATCGCTCATCGACCCCCATGGCTATCGCTGAGATGAAGCCTCCCATGCTGACGCCGACAACGCCCACCCTGGTTGCGTCTAGCTCCGGCCTGGTGGTCGCCCAGTCCACAACCTGCCGTATCTCGACCACCGAGGCGCGGTAGCCCTCGTACCACTCATCGGGGGTGAGGTCGGGCGCACGTTGCTTCATCGCTTCAGGCATCCGGCGGGGATGGAAGACCAGGTAGAGGATGACACAGGCAATACCGTTCTTCGCCAGGGAGGGTGCCATAAGCTGGCAGGGCACTGCGCCCCGCTCACCCCAGCCGTGCACCAGTATTACCAGCGGTGCCCGCCCCACACCCGCCGGCTGGAAATACTCACCATAGGCAACGTCGCTCACCTCATACCCCAGGGGATGACCGCTGGGAAACTCAACAGCGTACTGCGACCACCTGGAGTTCGCCCTGAGTAGCTTCAGGCTGAGCTCGGGCTCGACGCGTTCATAGCTGTAAGGGTTCATGATGGCCCCCGCTTGAATACCGAAACGCCGTCTGTCATTTTACGGCGCTGGTCCCTTCCTCTGCAAGCCGCGGTAGTTTCCTGCAACAGAACATACAATTCACTTGCGGGCATCTAAAACCGGTCTGAAAGTGGAAACAGACTGCCGGGGTGCCTCATCCCGATTTCCGTAACACCGGCTGCCACTTGCCCAGGCTGAAGAGGCGTGGCAGGAGGACTTTGCGCAGCTCTTCAACAGCGAACAGGCTGGCACCGGCGGCGATGGCGATCCCCCACTCCACCAGGCCCATGGGAACGGTGCCGAAAGCCACCCGCATGAAAGGCAAGTAGACCACCGCCATCTGGAGCAACACTGCTGCGCCGATGGTGACCGGCAACCAGCGGTTGCGGCGGATACCAAGCTCGAACGCCGTACGTTCGTCCGAGCGGGCCAGGAACGCCTTGAACCATTCCATGACGGCAACGGTACAGAAGGTGACCGTGCGCGCCGCCTCCAGGTCCATCCTCACCTCCGCCCAGGAAAAGACAAAAAATATCCCCAGGCTCATCAAAGCGGCTAAAAAGATAACCCGGAGTAGCAGCCCGGGAAAGAGGAGCCCCACTCTGGGATGGCGCGGCGGTTGCTTCAGCTCATCGCCCACCTTTCCCTCCATGCCCAGGGGGATGGCAGCGGCACCATCCGTGACCAGGTTTATCCATATTATCTGCAGCGCCAGCAAAGGTGCCTTACCCACTATAAGGACACAGAGGATGAGACCGAGCAGCTCGCCGAAGTTGGAACTCAGCAGATAGAAGACCACATTGCGCAGGCGGTTGAAAATGCTACGTCCCTCCTCCACAGCCGCCACCACCGAGGCGAAGTTGTCATCGGCAAGCACCATGTCGCTCGCCTCTTTGGAGACATCGGTGCCGGTGATCCCCATGGCTACACCTATGTCCGCCGCTTTGAGCGCCGGGGCATCGTTGACGCCGTCCCCGGTCATGGCCACCACATGCCCGCGGCTCTTCAGCGCTCTCACTATCCTTAACTTCTGGATAGGTTCAATGCGGGCAAACACGGAGATGTTTTCTATCTCCCGAGAAAGCGTCTCATCGTCCATTGCCTGAAGCTCGGCGCCGGTGACCGTCCGGCCCTCGGAGAGCCCGAGCTGGCGGGCAATGGCTTCGGCGGTCAGCTTGTGGTCGCCAGTTATCATCTTCACCTTGATCCCCGCCTGGTGGCACAGTCTCACCGCCTCCTTGGCCTCCTGGCGCGGCGGGTCAGCCATCCCCGAAAGCCCCACAAAGACCAGCCTCCCCACCACCATGCTTTCGGTGAGCTCCACCGCATCCACCGGGAGCTTGGCATAAGCAGTGCCGATAACTCTCAGCGCCTGCTGCGCCATCATCTCCTGGGCTCGTCTGATAGCTTCAACCTGCTCCTGCTCCAGCGGCACCTCATCGCCCTGCTCCGTGAGGACGAAACCACTCATAGGGAGCAGCTTTTCCGGCGCCCCTTTGACGAAGGCAATTTTACCGCTGCCATCGGGGTGGACGGTCATCATGTACTGTTTTTCGCTCTGAAACGGTATTTCATCGAGGCGTGGGTACCTTATCTCCAGCGCCTCTTTGTCCAGACCTGCCTTGGCAGCAGCCACCAGTAATGCCCCCTCAGTGGGGTCACCGACGAGGTTGCAGCATTCTTCGTCGCCCCCTCTGGCTAACAGGGCGTCGTTACAAAGTGCCCCGATTTTGAGGTGCATAACAAGTGCCGGGAGGCCGTCCGGTGAAATGGTCCTGCCGTCCTGCCTGAACTCACCTTTGGGCACATAGCCCTCACCGCTGACCTCGACCCATCTCCCGCCGCAGTATATACGCTGCACCGTCATCTGACTCAGCGTCAATGTGCCCGTCTTATCGGAGCAGATAACTGTAGCCGAGCCCAGCGTCTCCACAGCCACCAGTCTGCGGACTATGGCGTTGCGCCGCGCCATCGCTTGCATACCCAGCGCCAGGACTACGGTGACCACCGCCGGCAGTCCTTCGGGGATAGCGGACACGCCGGCGGCAACGGCAAGGAAGAACATCTCCGCCCAGTCGATCCCCTTGATGATGCCCTCCGCGAACAGGATGACCAGGGCGCCGAGGACCAGCATGATAATGAAGCGGCCCAAGCGGACGATACCTTGTTGCAACGGTGTCTTTTCCGCTTCAATCTCTTCAAGCGTGCCCGCTATGGTGCCGATGGCAGTGGACATGCCGGTGGCAACGACCACAGCCGTAGCCCTGCCATAGGTCACCACAGTGTTCATGTATACCATGTTCTTCCTGTCGGCTAGAGCCACCTCGCCGTGCAGGGGCTGGGTATGTTTGTCCACCGGCATGGACTCACCGGTGAGGACGGCCTCGTCTACTTTAAGGTTGGAACACTCTATCAAACGGGCATCCGCCGGTACCTTATCGCCGATATCGAGCAGTATGATGTCCCCGGGCACTATCTCCCGTGCCGGTACCTGCTTCACCGCGCCGTCCCGCCTCACCTTTGCCCTCGGTGCCGCCATCTGCAGGAGCGCCTCCATAGCCCGCTCGGCACGCCCCTCCTGAATGAACCCGATGGTGGCATTGGCAAGAAGGATGCCGAATATTACCCAGGCGTCTATATAGTGCCGGGTGACCAGAGAGATAATAGCCGCCGCCAGCAGTATGTATATCAGCGGGCTGAGGAACTGCCTTAAGAAAAGCACCACCGGCGAGGTCTTTTTGCGCCGGCTCAGCGCGTTGGCACCATGCTGCCGCAGTCTTTCCTTGGCCTCGGCATCGCTGAGTCCGTGGCGCCGCGAGCCCAGCCGGTGGAGCACCTCGTCAGCGGTGAGGTTGTGCCAGCTGTTTTTCAGCTCCATGCCGCTTTTCCGGCAGCCGCTCAGTCTTTTGCCGCCGGCAGGGGCGGGCGGACGAGAAGCACTGGCTCGGCAGCAGCTTCGACCACTCTGGAGGCGACGCTGCCATATGCCCACTTGCTGATACCGGAGAACCCGTGCGTGGTCAGGGCGATCAGGTCGATATCGCCCTCTCCGGCATACCTCAGTATGGCCTCGGCAGGTCCCCCCTGCAACAGTCTGGTGGTGACCTTTATTCCTTTTCCCTCCAGGAGTGTCTTCCGGCGGTTCAGATAACGTTCGGCCTCCCGCTGGAGTCTATCTGTCAGGTCTTTCTCCACCTTTGCCCAGTCCTCGTACATGGTCAGCTGTGGTAGCTTCACCGGTTCGATGACCTGGAGCAGTACAAGCTCACCAGCCATGGCCCTGGCGAATGCCTCGGCATGGGGAAGGATGGCTTCGGCGAACTGAGAACCGTCCAGCGTGGCCAGTATCCTTTTCAGCTTCACTGTGGTCTCAGCCCGCTCGCCGGAGCGCACCAGAAAAACCGGGGTGTGCGACCTCTGCACCACCTTGGTGGCGATGCTACCCAGCGCCCAGCGGCTCAGCCCGCCCTTGCCATGGGTGGAGATGACGATGAGGTCGACCTCGTTCCCCAGGGCAAAGTCGAGTATCGAACTCGCCGGTTCGCCCTCGATGCACAGAGTCCGCACTTTGACGTTTGAAGCTTTGAGACCTTCAGCTTTCTTCTCCAGATATTCCACCAGCACGTGCTTGAGCGGGTCCCCCGGTGAGCAGACAGTGAGTAGGACGGCCTCGCTGTCAAAGCCCCGGGCAACCTTCAGCACATAAGGCAGCGCCTGTTCAGCCAGTTCCGAGCCATCTAGCGGTACAAGCAGCCTGCGGTACACCTCATTACCTCCTATCTTTCGTCGGCATGCTCTCCCGGGGAAAATGCCTGCAGATATATTAGCCTCTGCGGGGGCCTTTGGCAAATTCTAGACGGGAGGACTCTATCCTTACCCCTCCCAGTAGGGAGAGGGTAAGGGTGAGGGTGAAAAACATTGGCGCGGTGTTGCCTGTCTATCTGAACGGGCTCAATTTCTAGCAGGTGCTCAGGGGGCAGCGCCTGCCAGGCCCGCCTTGTCTTGCCCGGTGGGCGGCTTAAGCACCAGCACGACAACGGCGGCCACTATCATCATGGCAGCGAAGGTGAGGAACGCGGTTATGTAGCTGCCGGTAGTATCGAATATCCAGCCGGCAAAGTAGGGTCCGGCGAAAGAACCGAAGACGGCAAAGCCATTTATGTAGCCCATGATGGCACCAAATGCTTTATAGCCAAAGAACTGCACCCGGAGCATCGGCTCCAGGGGCAGCCGCAGTCCCAGACCGGTGCCGTATACAATTACGAATGCCCAGACCCACGCCATGTTGGTTGCCCTGGCGAAAAAGAAAAGCCCCAGCGCCTGCACCAAGCTGGTAACGAAATAGAGGTGCCTGACATCCCATTTATCGGCAAGCCAGCCTCCTGAAATCCTGCCCGGAACGCTTATCAGCGTCATCATACCCAGCGCCGTAGCCGCCACCACCTTGGAAATGCCCATGTCCTCTATAAACGGTATCTGATGCACCACGATGGCACTGAGGGCGGTATGGGAAAAGGTGAAGGCCAGCACCATCAGCCAGAAAGCCCTGGTCCTCATAGCTTCCTTCAGTGTCAGCCCCTCCCCAGCATCAGCATGGTACTGCTTACCTTCCCGACGAGATGAGGCTACGGCCTCAGCAGGCTGGGGGTTCTTGCCATCGGGGACAAGTCCATACCGTTCCGGCCCGTAGGGCTTCAGCACGGCACCAAGCCCCAGACCGAGGACAGCGGTGGCCGCCGCCAGCACCAGCACCGATATCCGCCAACCGTAATTAGTGATCAGCCAGGCAACACCAGGCACGATGGCCGACCCACCGAGTGCCGCGCCGGCCGTTAGTATCCCCATCGCCAGCCCCCTTTTCTCGCTGAACCATCTGGCCACAGCGGTTTGGAGCGGCAGGTATAGCCCGGTACCCATGCCCAGGGAGACGAAGACCGTGTAACTCAGGATGAACATCCAGAAGCTGCGCATGTAGTACATCAGGACGAACCCGACGGCTGCCATCATCCAGCCGGCGATGACCATAACCCTGGGACCATATTTATCGGTGAGAGGACCGGTTATCAGCCCCTGGATACCACCCTCAAGGCGCGACAGAGAAAAGGCAAGTGAGGTGGTAGCCCGTGACCAGCCGAACTCATGGGAGATGGGGTTGAACAGGGCGCCGTAGGAATAATAGTAGCCACCGTAGCCAAACATACACAGCACTGCGCCGGCAGCTACCATCCACCAGCCGTAGAACACTTTGCCGGCTTTTTGCAGCATTCCGCTCTCCGCAAAAAACAAAAAAGGCGAGTTCCTTGCCTCGCCACTCTCCCCCCAGAACCGCGCCGCGCGCGTTACCCGGGCCTTAGCACCCAATAACACGTGCGCGGTGGGAAGTCTAACACAATGACCACGGCTTTTCAACTTTTTGTACTCGCTCAGTAGACTAGTGACATGTCGGTGCTGAATTTCTGAGACCGCAAGGGCAGGACTCCTCCGCTTATGTCGTCCTCCTAGCAGGAGGATTCTATTTACTCCTGAAGGAAGAACGGGCCCGGTAAAAGTCCTCTCTCTGCGGGAGGACTCTACAGGCTGCCGCACTCCGCCCATACGTCTGGGCGGGCCCTCTCCCCGGTGGGAGAACTCTATATGGAATGACAGGTCCCGGGCTCCAGAGCTTGGGCCCTCTTCCCGGTGG
>FWPV01006519.1_pt1 | contig 22180 bp, 25 predicted proteins | sample 2228371 | NCBI WGS metagenome assembly FWPV01 (sample SAMEA103939776, study PRJEB20133) | metagenome | reverse complement strand
TTTTTGTGTTTGTGCTCGTGGTGGCGGGTTTTTATTTTTATCGGAAAGGTGTGTTTACATGGCCCAGGAAAATCAAAATATAAACCATGCACTGAAAGCGCGTACGGAATTTGAGCCGGAGCTGATCCAACTAGCCTTGCCCAAGAAGATTTTTAATGTGTGCCGGGCCATGTCGCTTTGGCCCATGACCTTTGGCCTGGCCTGTTGCGCCATTGAAATGATGTGCGTGGGCATGGCCCGGTTTGATATTGCCCGATTCGGCGCAGAGGTGTTCCGACCATCCCCCCGGCAGTCGGATTTGATGATAGTGGCGGGAACCGTCACCCGAAAAATCGCACCGGCGGTGGTTCAGCTGTATGAGCAGATGCCGGCTCCCAAATGGGTTATTGCCATGGGCAATTGCGCCATTTCCGGCGGACCTTTTGTGTTTAACGGCCAATACAGCGTGGTGGAAGGGGTGGATAAACTGATTCCCGTGGATGTGTATGTGCCGGGTTGTCCGCCGCGGCCCGAAGGGCTTCTGGAAGGAATTTTTAAATTGCAGGAAAAAATTTCCGGAAGACGGTGGTGGCCTGTGGTCACTGAAGGGAATATATAATGAACGCACGAAATTTGTTTGACGGACTGCCCCTTGTGGCAAAAACCCAATGCCGCCCGGAACAATGCGGGTGTGTAATGGCTGTTTTTTTGGACAAAGATCAACTCAGGGATGCGGCCCAGCGGCTGCTTGAAAAGAATTATCATATCGAGGACATCACCGGGGTTCATGTGGCTGAAGGCATTGAAGTCCTGTATCATTTTGATAATTTTGACACCCCTGGCCGCATTGTGTTGCGGGTCCTTACAGATCATGACCAACCGGAGCTTCCCACCATATCGGATGTGTTTTCCGGCGCCCAGTGGCACGAACGGGAATGTTTTGATTTTTTCGGTGTGGTATTCACCGGTCATCCCCACTTCCGGCCTTTGCTCATGCCGGCGGATGTTCAACTTCATCCCTTATTAAAGCCTGAAAAAAACCGTCAAAGCCTGTATGAAACCTTAACCGGATGCGACCCAGTGGCACCGGCTAAAGGCGAACGGTATTGTTTTGAAGCGCCTGAAGCGCCCGCGCCATCTTCGGCATCAGAATCATCCAATGCCGGAAAATCCCAGACGGAGAAAAAAGAATGACCTCACAAAGCCTTGCCGGTGATTTTTATACCCAATGTTTTTCGTCAGAGCAGGATCCAGAAGGCCGCATTATTTTAAACATGGGTCCCCAGCATCCTTCCACCCACGGCGTGCTCCGAGTGATCATTGAGTTGGATGGCGAATATATCCGCCGCGCGGAGCCGGTGCTGGGATATCTCCATCGCATGCATGAAAAAATGGGGGAGGTGAAAACCTATCATCAATATATGCCCAACATGGGACGGGTGGATTACCTCCATGCCCTGGCCTGGAATTGGGCCTATATCGGCGCGGTGGAAAAACTCTGCCGGATCGAAGTGCCGCGTCGGGCGGAATTTATCCGTGTGATTACCTGCGAAATGAACCGCATCTGTTCCCATTTGGTGTGGTGGGGGGCATATCTTCTGGATTTGGGAGCATTTACGCCCATCATGTACGCGTTTGACGATCGGGAAATGGCTCTGGATCTGCTTCAGATGATCACCGGTTCCCGGTTGACCTATTGTTATTACCGTTTCGGCGGCGTTCGAAAAGATATTGACCCCCAGTTTATTTCAGGGGCCCGGGATTTTTGCGCCCGCATGCGCAGCCGATTGCCCATGTACAAAGACCTGGTGACGGACAATTATATTCTGCGTAAGCGGTGCGAGGAAATCGGCGTGTTGCCATTGGAAATGGCGCGGCGTTACGGCGCCACCGGCCCTGTGCTGCGGGGGTCCGGGCAGAAATATGACGTGCGCCGGGCAGAACCCTATTCCGTGTATCCGGAGCTGGATTTTGACATTCCGGTGTTCACAGAATGCGACGCCATGGCCCGGTACCGGGTGCGTGTGGCCGAAATGGAACAGAGCGTTCGGATCATTGAACAAGCCCTCTCCAAACTGCCTAAAGGAGATTATCTGGCGCCCAAAGCGCCCAAGCGCATCAAGCCCCCCAAAGGCGATGTGTATTTTGCCGTGGAAGGGGCCCGGGGAAAAATCGGCGTATATATTGTCAGCGATGGAACTTCCACCCCATACCGGCTCAAACTGCGCTCCCCCTCCTATTCCAACTTAAGTTTGTTCGCCGAGCTGGCCCAGGGCACATTGCTGGCGGACGCGGTTTCCATATTGGGAAGCTTGGATCTTGTCATACCGGAGATTGACAGATGATGCAGATACTGGATTTCATCCCTGCGGAATTGCTCCGCATGCTGATCGGTTTAATCGCCATTTTAATATTCATCGCCATCAATGCCCTATTCTTGGTCTATGTGGAGCGGAAAGTGGCCGGGTTTATCCAGCGCCGGCCCGGGCCTTATGAAGTGGGACCGTATGGCATTCTTCAAACCCTGGTGGATGCGGTAAAGCTCATGGGCAAACAACTGTTTTCACCCGTGGGCGGCGACCGGCTCTTGTATTGGGTCGCGCCCTTGCTGGCCTTTGCCCCTCTGCCGCTTCTGTTTATGTGCATCCCGGTGGGAAAAAATCTGGTGGCCTATGACGCCAACCTGGGACTGATTTTGATTCTGGCGTTTTCAGGCTTGAATGTGCTGGCCTTGTGTCTGGCAGGCTGGGGATCCTTTAATAAATGGTCCTTGCTGGGCGCCATCCGGTCCGTGTCCCAGGCCGTGGCATATGAAATCCCCCTGCTGCTTACGGTGCTTGCGGTAACGCTTAAATCCGGGACCCTCCAATTATCGGCCATTGTGGAAACCCAAGGCCCCTGGCCCTGGCAATGGAACTGGCTGATTCAGCCGGCGGGGTTTGCCATATTTGGGGTGTGCATGCTCGCGGAAACCAATCGCGCGCCATTTGACCTGCCGGAAGCGGAAAGTGAATTGACCGCCGGGTTTCACACCGAGTATTCGGGCATGGGATTCGGGCTGTTTTTTTTGGCGGAATATACGGCCATGGTGGTGGTGTCTTCTGTGTGCACCATTCTTTTCCTGGGCGGGTGGAAAGGCCCGGGCCCGGAGTGGCTTGGTTTTATCTGGTTTTTTGCAAAAGTGTATGCGCTGGTTTTGATCATGATGTGGATGCGCTGGACTTTTCCGCGGGTCCGGTTTGACCAGCTCTTGAATATCAGCTGGCGCTGGCTGATTCCCCTGTCATTGTTTAACCTGCTCTATGTGGCATTGGTGGTAAAAATATGAATTTATTTGAGGAAATTCGGGAAGCCGTCAAAGGATTGTACAGCCTGGCGGTGGGCATGAAGGTGACCGGCAAGTATTTTATCCAGCCGGAAGTCACGGTGCATTACCCGCGAAAAACGGTTGATAATATTTCAACCTATGCCGGGCATGTGGAATTGCTTCCAGGGAAAAAGAACCCGGCCGAATCTGACTGCATCATGTGCGGCACGTGCGAACGCAACTGCCCGTCGGGATGCTTGACGGTTCAATTTGATGAAATGGTGGAGGAAAATCCCGAGCCGGAAAAGAAAAAAAAGAAAATCAAAAAATTGACCGCCCTGATCTATGATTACAGCTATTGCAGCCTCTGCGGCCAGTGCGTGGAAAACTGCCCGGTGGGCGCTTTGGGTTTTTCCAATCATGTGTATTGGGCCGAGGTTGACCGGTCCAAGATCACCTTGGATCTGCTGGCAAGATTAAAGGAAAAATTATCACCCAAATAATCATTTGGCTTTTTGAAAATAAGGATTCCTTATAAATGGGTGCGGGGGGCACAGGGGTTGCCGTGAAACATCACACCCCCATCCAGGGGCAGGAAAAAATAGGATGGGACGGGATTGCGTCTCCGCCGTCCGAACAATCGTTTTAAATGATTTTAAAAAAACAAATTACCATCTGGGAGGCCTGATCATGCAATATTTGGCCTATGCGAGTTTTGGACTGTATTTATTTCTGATTCTGGGGGGCGCTCTGGCGGCCACCGGAAGTCGCAGTATTGTCCGGGCCTTTGCCGGCTTGCTGGTGGCCCTGGTGGGCGTGGCCGGACTCTATTTTTTAATGGATGCGCCCTTTGTCGCCCTGATGCAGATCCTGATTTATATCGGCGCCGTATGCGTGATTATTTTCATGGCCGTGATGCTTACCATGGCCAGCCGGGGCGAAGGATATGAATCCAAGCTGAAACCGCCGGCCAAACGCATGATGGCCATGCTGGCCGGCGCCTTGATGGCCTTTGTTTTGGCCGGGATGGTCATGAAATATCCCCTGGATTCTTTTGATACTCCCCGCCATATCTTTCTGGGAGAATTGGGCAAAGCATTGCTGGGGCCCTATGCTTTGGCCTTTGAATTGATTTCCGTCATCCTTTTTGTGGCCATGGTGGGCGCCATGGTTGCGGTCTATGAAAGGAGAAAATAAATGACCATGTTGTCAACCTATCAATGGGTGGCCATTGCCATGTTTTCCATCGGTTTGTTCGGGGTCATGAACCGAAGGAGCCTGGTGGGCATGCTTATCGGCGTGGAATTGATGTTAAACGGCTCAGGGCTTTCCATTATGGCGGCCGGCCAGTTTACGGAAACCGCCGGCGCATTGGCCCAGCTCAGCACCCTTTTGGTCATGGGCCTGGCTGCGGCGGAAACCACGCTGGTTTTGGCCATTGTGTTGATTGTGGATAAACGGTTCGGCCATGTTGAATCTGAAAATGTTTCCTTGTTGCGGGGGTAGTATATGCCGGAATTTGTCATCAGCTCAAGGCTTCTGATTCCCATCCTCATTACAGCCATTGCGCCGCTTCTGATCATGCGCTACGGCAAAAATGAAAATCTGCGCGAAGCCTTTTCCTTTATCGCCGCCGTCACCAGCTTTTTGTTCGTGCTGTCCTTTGTTCCCGGCGTCCTCAATGGAAAAATTTATCTCTATACCCTGTTTGTGCTCTTGCCGGGGATTGAAGTGAAATTCTGCGCGGACGGTCTGGGGTTGATTTTCGGGCTGATCGCGTCTTTTTTGTGGATTCTGGCCACCAGCTACAATATCGGCTATATGCGGAGCTTAAAAGAACATGCCCAAACCCGGTATTATTTCTGTTTTGCCGTGGCCATTTTCGGCGCTTTGGGCGTGGCATTGAGCGCCAATGTTTTCACCCTCTATCTGTTTTATGAAATTATATCCATCTTCACCTATCCGCTGGTGGCCCATCACCAGGACGAAGAAGCTTATCACGGCGGCCGCAAATACATGGTATATCTGATGGGCACCTCCAAACTGTTTTTTCTGCCGGCCATGGTGATGACCTATGTATTGTGCGGAACGCTTGATTTTCATTTGGGCGATATGATCACGGGCATATTTCCGGCGGATGCCAACCCCGTTGCCGTTCAGATAACCTATGTATTATTTATCGCCGGGATCGCCAAGGCGGCGATTATGCCCCTGCACAACTGGCTGCCATCGGCCATGGTGGCGCCCACGCCCGTATCCGCATTGCTCCATGCCGTGGCGGTGGTCAAGGCAGGGGTGTTTTCCATCAGCCGGGTGATGCTGTCGGCATTCGGTGTGGACGCCCTGGATAAACTGTTTCTGGGAATCCCCACAGCCTATGTGGCAGCATTTACCATTGTGGCGGCATCCATGATCGCCATGACCAAGGATGATTTAAAAGCCCGGCTGGCCTATTCCACCGTCAGCCAGCTCTCTTACGTGGTGATCGGCGTGGCCATGCTGACTCCTTTGGCGGTTCAGGGCGGCCTGCTGCATATTGCCAATCATGCATTTTCTAAAATCACCTTGTTTTTTTCCGCAGGCGCCATTTACGTAGCCGCCCATTTAAAAAGCATTGAAAAAATGTCCGGACTTGCCAAAAAAATGCCCTGGACATTTGCGGCCTTTAGTTTGGCCAGCTTAAGCATGATCGGCGTGCCGCCGGTGTGCGGGTTTGTGAGCAAATGGTTTATGGTCAATGCCGCGGTTAAAATCAACCATATGATTCTGCTGGCGGCGCTGCTCACCAGCACCCTGCTCAACGCCACCTATTTCGGGTCTATTATTTATAAGGCCTATGTGGGCAGGCCCCATCCGGAAGTGGATATGCATCATATTCATGAAGCGCCGTGGACCATGGTGGCGCCGTTGTTTTTGACCGCCATTATATCGGTGGCCATGGGATTCTATCCGGATTTCTTTTTAAGCCTGATTCATGTGTTTATGAAATAATGTGCATAGGTCGGTCTCTGCGCCGACCGGAAATGGGCAGGATGGCGGCCATACCCTATGGGATAAAAGTTTTAGGTTCATGGTTCAAGGGTTTTGAAACAGAGCCGGGAGCATCAGCGACCGGGTAATAAATATTGATTGAGGTGTAAGATGTTTTCCAAACTGCTTCAATGGGGTCGAGACCATAGCCATATATTAAAATGGTTGCTGTTTGCCTGGCTGGGCGCGCTGGTGGCTTTAAATGTGTGGATTCACCCCCATCACCCGCATTTTGAACTGGAAAAATATCCGGGATTTTGGGCGGGGTTTGGAGTGGTGTGCGGCTTGGCGTTTGTGCTGATCCTAAAAAAGATTGTGTTTCATATCATAAGCCGGTCTGAGGATTTTTATGAATCTAAATAATTTTTTTCATCCGTCCATCGGGTTTTTTTTACTTGCGCTGATCCTGCTGTGGATGAAATCCGAAAAAAACAAGCTGTGGCGCTGGCTGTTGCCGATTCCCCCCATCGTGGCCATCATCGCCGTGATTTCCATGAAAGATGGAACATATGCCGTAAGCCATTATCTGGGCATGGAATTGACCTTCGGCCGGGTGGACCGGCTGTCCGTGGTCTTTGCCCATATTTTTGCCATCCAGGCGCTTATCGGCATGATTTATGCGTTTCATCTCAAAGACCGGGCCCAGCATTTAGCCGCCTGTTTTTATGTGGCAGGGGCTTTCGGCTGCGTATTTGCCGGAGATTATGTCACCCTGTTTATTTTCTGGGAAATGATGTCGGTGGCCTCGACTTTTCTGGTATGGCTGAACCGGAATGAAAAATCCACTCAAGCGGGTTTCCGGTATTTTTTGTTTCATATCCTGGGCGGTTTGTTTCTGCTGGCCGGGCTTTTGCTCCGGCATCAGGCAGTGGGCACCTTTGCCTTCACGCCTGTGGCTCCTGGGGCCGCTCAGTATTATGATTATTTAATCATGATCGGGTTCTGCGTGAATGCCGCCGTTCTCCCCCTGCACGCCTGGCTGCCGGACGCATACCCGGAGGCTACGGTCACCGGCGCGGTGTTCATGAGCGCATTCACCACCAAAACCGCCGTATATGTGCTGGCCAGAGGATTTGCCGGATTTGAAATTTTAGGGATCATGGGCGTGCTCATGACCATTTACGGCGCGGCGTTTGCCACCATTGAAAATAATGCCAGAAGAATCCTGTCTTATCACATTGTTTCTCAGGTGGGATACATGGTGGCCGGCGTGGGCATCGGCACGGCCATGACCGTCAACGGCGCCTGCGCCCATGCATACGCCCATATCCTTTATAAAGGCCTGCTGTTTATGGGCGCCGGATGTGTGCTCTATGCCACCGGAACCCAGAAGCTCACGGAACTCGGCGGCGTGGCCTACCGGCTCCCCTGGGTCATGTTCTGCTATATGATCGCAGCCGTGTCCATTTCCGGGTTCCCCTTGTTCAACGGCTTTATTTCCAAAACCATGACCATCAACGGCGCAGCCGAAGCCCATCATCTGTGGCTGACGCTGGGCATGGAGCTGGCGGCTGTAGGTACATTTTTGTCTGTCGGCATCAAGCTCCCCTATTTTGCCTTCTTCCATCAGCCGGACTACACCAAAGAACTCAAGCCCATCCCCGGCAATATGTATGTGGCCATGGGCATTGCCGCGTTCTTGTGCTTTATCATCGGCGTGGTGCCGAATCTGCTCTATGGGCTGCTCCCCCACCAGCCGGTGGAATACATCCCCTATACGCCATGGCATGTGCTCCAGACCCTGCTGCTGCTGTCTTTTACAGGCCTGGCCTTTTATCTGATGCGTTACGTGATTGAGCCCAAAGCCAAAATCAATCTGGATTTTGACTATATTTATCGGCTTTTGGGGAATTTGGGCATTGGCATTGCCAAATGGCCCATTGAAAAACTGGATAATTGGTGGACGGAATTCTATAACCGGGTGGGCCTTGTGGGCTTGTTGCTGCTTGCCAAATTCAGCCGGATGTTTGATGAAAAAGCCATTGACGGCGTGGTGGACGGCACCGCCTACGGCGTGCTGGGCACCGGAGGTCGTTTGGCGAAATTCCAGACCGGCAAGCTGGCGGATTATATCGGACTTGCCCTGGTGATCGGCGTGGGGGTTTTTGCCGTTTTTTATTTATTTTAAATTTTTATGGCGCGGCACATTCGCGCCGTGAAAAATAAAATTCTAAAGGAATTTTTAGAATGACACTGACAAGCTTAATTTTCTTTCCAATCCTTGCTTCTGTGCTGCTGGTGTTCATCAGAGACGATCTGAGGGTTCGGCAGTTTACCCTGATTGCAGGAGGGATCGAAATCCTGCTGGCGTTGCCGCTGTTTGGCTATAAGCCTCATGGTGAAATGTTTCAGTTTGTGGAACAGGTTCCCTGGGTGCCCAAATGGGGGATGAATTATTATGTGGGCATCGACGCCATCAGTCTTACCATGATTTTACTGACCGTCTTGCTGCTCCCCTTATGCGTGCTGTGCTCCTGGAGTTACATCGAAAACCGGGTCAAGGAATTTCATATCTGCCTGCTGCTTATGGCCTCTGTCTGCATCGGTGTGTTTTGCGCGCTGGATTTTGTGCTGTTCTATGTATTCTGGGAAGCCATGCTGGTACCCATGTTCCTTCTCATTGCCGTGTGGGGCGGGCCCCGGAAGAAATACGCTTCCATTAAATTCATCATCTACACCTTGGCCGGAAGCACCCTGCTGCTGGTAGCCATGATCGCCTTTTACACCCAGGTCAAAACATTTTCCATCCCGGAGATGATGCGGCATACCTATTCCTTTAAATTTCAATATTGGACCTTTCTGGCCATGGCCCTGGCATTTGCCATTAAAGTGCCCATGTTTCCATTTCATACATGGCTTCCGGCCGCCCATGTGGAAGCGCCCACCGCCGGCAGCGTGGTCCTGGCCTCTGTGTTGCTGAAGATGGGAACCTACGGGTTTTTAAGATTTTCCCTGCCGCTGACCCCGGACGCCAGCATTTATTTTGCGCCCCTGATGATCGCCATATCCATTGCATCCATTCTTTATGGCGGGTTTGTGGCCCTGGGCCAGAATGATCTTAAAAAACTCATCGCCTATTCATCCGTGGGCCACATGGGGTTTGTGACCTTGGGGATTTTTGTGTTCAACCTCCAGGGGCTTGAAGGGGCGCTCATGCAGATGATTAACCACGGTGTTACCACAGGCGCGCTGTTTATGATGGTGGGCACGATTTACGAGCGGAGCCACAGCCGGGAAATCCATGATAATAAGGGATTGGGGAAATATCTGCCGGCGTATATGGGATTTTTCGGTCTGTTTTCTTTCTCGTCCCTGGCATTTCCAGGCACCAACAGCTTTGTGGGGGAAATCCTGGTGCTCATCGGTTCCTTCAAAATGAATTACTGGGTGGGCGCTTTGGCCATTCCAGGCGCGCTCCTGGCCGCCACCTATATGCTGCGCCTGCTTCAGAAAATGGCGTGGGGCGAGCCCTCGTCAGTGACCAAATGGCACGGATGGCGGGATTTGAATCTTCGGGAATGGGCATATCTGGTGCCGTTGGCTCTGCTGGTGCTTTACCTGGGCCTTGCGCCGGGATTGACCTTGAAAACCATTGATCCGTCCTTGAATCAAACATTGACCAAGATTGAATCCATCCAACAGAATTCAAAAGCAACAGCCGTTGCTTTTAATATTTTTGAACGAGGAAACAAATAATGCGTTTTATGCTTCACATGGCACCGGAACTATATCAATTTGCATTGATATGCGTCATCTATGCGGTTTCTGTTTTAAACAAGCGATCCAGTCGTTGGATCGCTTGGGCGGCATTCGGAGGGGTGCTGATTGCTGCGGCCAGCCTGGGCGGAAACGGGATGTTTTTATTTGATGCCTATAAAATCGACGCATTATCCCAGTTTTTCAAACTGGTCATTGCTGCCGGATTTTTCATCGTGGCCTTAAACGGCAAACACCTCTTTACCGTGGATGCTGACAAACGGGTGGATTATTTCCTGCTTTTGGCCGTCAGCGCCTGGGGATTGATGCTGTTGTGTTCTGCCGTGGAAATGATGACCATGGTGATTTGTCTTGAGATTTCCTCATACAGTCTCTATGCCCTGGTTCCCCTACGGGCGGGCTCCAAAGAAGCGGCCGAAGCCGGCGTCAAATACATTCTGTTCGGGGCAGCTGCCAGCGCCTTTGCGCTCATGGGATATTCCCTGGTTTTGGCCAGCGTGCACACCTCGTATATCGCCGGTTTAAGCGGCGCTTTGACCATGGGCAATCCCATGGGGCTGTTCGGCGTGACCTTGTTCTTATCCGCGTTTTTTTATAAATTGGCTTTGTTTCCCTTTCATTTCTGGTGCCCGGATGTATACACCGGCACGGGCAACGAAACCGCGGCCTTTATAGCCACGCTACCCAAAGTGGGGGCCATGGCGGCTTTGATCCGGCTGGTGCACGCGGCGTCCCCCCACATCTCTTTTACAGATACTCTGGCGGTTTTGTCGGCTGTGTCCATAACCTTCGGCAACATCGCAGCCCTGGTTCAGTCCGATGTGAAACGACTTTTGGGCTATTCCAGCATCGCCCATGCCGGCTATATTTTAATCGGTCTTATTGCCGGAACAGCCGCCGGTCTTGCGGCATCGGCGTTTTATGCCATGGCCTATATGGTCATGAATCTCACCTGCTTCTGGGTGGTGTGCCGCATGGCGCCCAATGGCGACAATGTGACCCTGGAGGATTTGTCCGGCCTGCATCAGCGGGCGCCGTGGCTGGCCTTTGTGCTGGCTGTGGGCGCCTTTGCCCTGGTGGGCCTGCCGCCCACCGTTGGATTTACGGGCAAGCTCTTTCTGCTCACATCGGCCTGGGGCAGAGGCTATGACTGGCTGGTTATTGTGGCTGCAATCAATACGGCTTTTTCCTTATTTTATTATCTAAACCTGGTGCGTTATGCCTATACGGCGGATACCGTGCAGACCAAAGAAATCGACATGAGCGTGTCCGCAGGCGGGGTTGCCATAATTTTGGCCATAATGGTGTTGCTGCTGGGCAGTGTCCCGGCGTTTGTTTATGACCTGGCGTATGCCGCAGGAAAGCAATTTTTGCCATGATTGAACTGCTTCGGGTGATCAATGGTCGGTTGACCTCAGTAGGAAAATATGAAGATGCGGAAATCATCCGCATGGTCAATCCGGACGAAGCAGAACTCAAATCCGTTCAAGAGATTTCACATGCCCCTTATGATTTTTTAACCGCGGCCACAGACCGGGATGAGCGGCCCCGCATTGAATGTGAAGATGATTATAAGCTCATCATCATGCGGGTTCCCTATGAAGACAGGGAATCGGTTGTGCCGGTGATCACGATTGCCTTTGGCATCATTTTGACCTCCACCTACATTATCACCGTGTGCTCCCTGCCCTCGCCGGTGTGGGATGTGCTCCAAAAGAACCGGGCCCGGATTCCATCTCCATTAAAACGCGCGGAATTTCTCTGCGCCTTATTTATGGGGATCGCCAAACTCTATTTAACCGAGCTGAACAAAATCCGGAGCGAAGCCGATGATGTGGAACTGGCCATCCATCATTCCATGAAAAACGAAATATTGATCCGCATGCTCAATCTTGAAAAGTGTCTGGTTTATTTCAATACGTCCCTCAGGGCCCATGAACCCATTTGGGATCGGTTTCGGAAGATTTACGGGAATGTGTTGACCGAAGAAGAGCAGGACCTGCTGGATGATGTCCGGATTGAATTCCGGCAGGCCCAGGAATTGGCGGAAATTCACAGCAACATTCTCAGCAGCATGATGGACGCCTTTGCCTCCATTATTTCCAACAACCTCAATGTGGTGATGAAGTTTCTCACCGCCATTACCATCATTCTGATGCTGCCCACCCTTATTGCGAGCATCTACGGCATGAACGTGGAATTGCCCTTTCAGCATTCGCCCTATGCTTTTTGGATCACCATCGGCATATCGCTGATGCTGTCGGTCCTCAGCGCGCTGATCTTTTTGCGCAAAAAATTCTTTTGATCCGAATACGGCCAGACGGATTAGACATCCATGACGATCTTTAGGGTCGTGCCAGGTTTGAGATCTTTGACCCGTCGGATCTGATTGGCTTTCATAATGTCCTTGACCGTCACGCCGTCATATTTTTGGGAAATGGTCCAAAGGGTATCGCCCGGCCGAACCGTGTAAAAACGAATAATCCGGGAATTGGATGAGGCGTTGCCGGCCTGGCGCTGGGGTTTATTTTTAATGCGCGATTCCGGCGGCGCTGTATCTTGGGCCATGGCAATATCCGGAGCATCGCCGCTTTCGCCGCCGGGCAGGGTTTGGTAAACAGCCAATTGCTGGCCCGGCTCAATGCGGTTGCCCCGGAGCTGATTCCACAATTTCAAATCCGAAACCGCGCACCCGTATTTATTAGCGATTTTATAAAGTGTGTCGCCTTTTTTGACGCGGTGGAACTGAGCCGATGGGCCGGAGGCTTCGGCCATGGTTTTGCCGGGCGTGCTGTTTGATATGTTTTTTCGGGCAATGCAATTGGGCAGGGATCCGGCGGCCTTGCGTTCCAGCCCTCCCAATCCCAGGGCTTCATAATATTGGCTGATGGAATTGGCCACAAACTGATTACGCGTATGGCGATCGGGTACGCCCAGCACGATTGAAATGAGCCGACGGTTGTTTTTGTTGGCGGTGGCCACCAGGCAGTATTTTGCATTTTGGGTAAACCCGGTTTTAAAGCCATCCACCTCTTCGTACACCGCCACCAAACCATTGTGGTTTCTGAGTCGAATGGGTTTTTGGTCCTGGGTGATGACCGCATTGCTCATGCCCGCGATTTCAATTAACTGGTCATATTTCAGCATTTCTTTGGAAAGAATCAGCAGATCAGAAGGGCTGGATCGGTTGTCTTCAATGCCGGGAGGCGCCGGCAGACCGGTTGCGTTTGAGTAAAAAGTATTTTTCATGCCCAATTGCGCGGCCCGGCGATTCATGCGCGCGACAAAAGCGGCTTCGCTGCCGCCTAAAAATTGCGCCAGAAGATAGGCGGCGTCATTTCCCGAGGAGATCAGGGCGGCTTTTAGAAGTTCTTCCACAGACACGCAACAGCCGGTCTTCAGGTAGACCTTGGATCCGGTCATTTTTGCGGCCTGGGGCGTAACTTTTACAGTGGTGTCCAGGCTCACCCTGCCGTCAAAAATATCTTCCATGGCGATCAAGGCCACCATCATTTTGGTCAAAGACGCAATGGGATAAGCCGTATTTTTGTTCTTTTCCCAAACAATGGCGTCCGCCGCCACATCATAAAGCAGCCCTGCACGCACCACGCTGTCTTTGATGCAGATGTCCGCGGGTTCGCAAACATAATCCTCACTGCAATCCGCATCCGCGTCCATGTTTGATTCCAAAAGATGCTGGCTGGAAACCGCAAAAACAGACATGGGATGAGCGGTGAGCCCCATAGCAATGATCAAAAAACATAAAGGATACAACAAAACGGATTCGGCAAAGAAAAGAATGCGACGGTTTTTCTCCATTTTGAAACGCCCTTTCTTGAAGATAAAGTAAATGGCACCTCCTTGTGAGCCCCTGTGTTCATGGGGCTTTTCTTATCATTTGAATTTTAAAAAAAGAATTTGCGTTTGTAAATATTTTTTTTCATAAAACTGTTTGTTTTTCTTGGAATTTCAACCAAAGAGAAATTCGTTCAATAAATAACCTCCTGTTTTTATATATCATTTTTTTCTTTAATAGAAATCCGGGTTCAGGCGGTGATGAAAAAAATTATCGCTGTGTTTTTTTCTCCTCGAGTTTTGCATTGAATTTGCCGGAGTGAATCACAAAACGTTGGTGGGTTCCTTTGCAGATAAGATCCACACCGTCGGTTGCCTCAAATTCATATTCCAGCATCCGGCCTTGCACGTTGATAAGGCGCACCCTCACGCAGACGTGAAACCCCGGGGGCGTTGCGGCCGTGTGCGCCAACGTGATCTGGGTGCCCACGGTCTGTTCTTCCGGCCAGTCAATATGGGGATTGACGGACTGGATGCAGGTCCATTCGATGAGTCCCACCAGAAAGCCCGTGGCAAGCACTTTCGGCATTTGCTGAAATTCCGGCGCTTCCGGATACAGATACGGCACGGTTTTGGATTCTGGAACAAGAAATGTGAATTCATGGGAAAGCCCGGGCGCTAACGTCTCTTTCATGATTTCCCTCTTTCTGGATTGAATGAATCATTGACTTTTATGATCATTTCTCATTTTAAGATAAACCGCGGACACTGAAGTGGTGATGCCGCCCCGGGCCGTAAATTCGCCCGTGACGGTCATGGATTTGGGGGAAAGCACGGACACCAGATCCTCCAATATCTTATTGACGATATTTTCATAAAAAATACCGACATTGCGGTATTGGAGGAAATACATTTTCAATGATTTGAGCTCAATGATTTTTTGATCCGGCACATACAAGATGGTAATGCGCCCCATGTCCGGCAGGCCGGTTCGCGGGCATACGGAGGTGTATTCCGGATTCGTGATGGTGATGTGGATGTCCCGCCTGTCTTGGTATGCATAGTCTAAGGGCTCCAGCATATCGGTCTTGATCGTGTCCGGGGAGTTGATTTGAGGCATATTTTTTCCTGTTTAGGCTTGTAAAAATTGATGGGCATCTTTCAGATCTTTATGATGTCCCATGGTTTTTTATTTAATATTAGGTCGTTATGATTGATAATCGGATATCCGATAAAAGCTATTTTTGTTCACAAATTTCAAAAATTCTTTTATTGCCACCATTCAACCGGCTTCACATTTCTTGTTCAAAGCGTTTTTTGGGATTGCGATCCTTTTTTATATGCTAAAATGCTTCCTTTTTGAATCAGATATGGTATTTTTATCTATCAAATTCTTTTCAATTGATACAGAATTTTTTAAGTTGAGACGAATTTTGAAATGTTTTTTTCCTCTCCGTTGATAGGAGAAGGCAAGGAGATGCCCATGCCGATCTTGACCAACCCCGGCCCCCTGTTCACCGACCTCTATGAACTGACCATGGCGCAGACGTATTTTAACAACAGCATGTTTGACACAGCCGCGTTTTCCCTTTTCATCCGGGATTATCCCAAAAACCGACGCTATTTTGTGGCCGCTGGACTGGAACAGGTGCTCAATGGACTTGCAGATTATACTTTTGCCTCTGATGACCTTGAGTATCTCTCATCCACCGGCCTGTTTACCGCAGATTTCCTCAAATATCTCCAAAAATTCAAATTCACGGGCACGGTTCGGGCCATGCCTGAAGGAACCGTGTTTTTCGCAAACGAACCAGTCCTTGAAGTGTCTGCCCCTCTTATCGAGGCCCAAATTTTAGAAACGTATTTAATCAACTCCATCGGTTTTGCCACCTTGATCGCTACCAAAGCATCCCGTTGCGTGCATGCGGCAAAAGGCCGGCCGGTGATGGATTTTTCCGCCAGGCGCACGCAGGGATATGATGCAGCCGTCAAAGTGGCCCGAAGTGCGTATCTTGCCGGATTTTCAGCCACCAGCAATGTGCTGGCCGGAAAGTTCTACGGCATTCCGGTTGCCGGCACCATGGCCCATTCTTTTGTCACGTCTTTTGCCAGCGAAACAGACGCATTTGCCGCATATGCCAAATCCTATCCGGACAAAGCCATATTTTTAATCGATACCTATGACACCCTTGAGGGCGCCAAAAACGCCGCCCGGGTGGCCCTGGATTTGAAAACCCAGGGGCATCATGTGCTGGGGGTTCGTTTGGACAGCGGGGACATGGCGGATTTAAGTCAAAACGTCCGCAAGATTTTGGATAACGCCGGATTGACTGACATGAAAATCTTTGCCTCCAGCGGATTTGATGAATACCAGCTTGCCGATCTCATGGCAAAAGCCGCAGCCATTGATGCATTCGGCGTGGGCACCCGCATGGGCGTATCCGCCGATGCGCCGTACTTGGATATGGTATATAAAATGGTGCATTATAGAGGCAAAGACATCTGTAAGTTTTCACCCGGCAAAATCAATCTGCCCGGCGAAAAGCAGGTGTTTCGGAAATTCAATGCACAGGGGCGGATGCAGGGTGACATCATTGCCTTAAAAAACGAGAGATATCCAGATGATATGACTCCATTGTTAAAGACGGTGATCAAAAACGGGAACATCACCGAACCTTTTCCGGCGCTACATCAGATTCGAGACGAATTTGCTTGGAATTTTTCATGCCTGGATGAGACATATAAGTCGCTGGATGGTACCAAAAAATATCCAGTGGTTGTCAGCGAAAAACTCAACATGATGCTGGATTACATAAAAAAAGGTCTCTGGTTCCAGATTCCAGGTTCAGGCTCCAAAGATTGATAGCCATGAATCGGGTTTCATAGGCCCGGCTGACCCCACCAACCGGGTTTCGTTGGAGCGGCCCGGCAGAAAATGAAAAACTGGTTATTTTTAACGCTGCCGTTAAAATCCGTATGACTCAGCATGTTGCCGTTGCCGTCGTAAGCAAAGTATTCGGTCATGCCCTGGTTTCGGTATGATTGTTCGGAACAATCATCATTCTTAAAATTTATGCATTAACGCAATACCCAATCCCAAAAAATTTAAACTGGGGATATTGGGGGTGTTCACCCATTGCAACGCAGCCGAACGCGGCGGCTTTCAGCGGATAAAAGGCGGCAAATGTCTGAGTCCCGCCCATCAACTTCATTCAAAGCGGGACGAGTTTTTGACGCCGCCGCTGAAAACGTCAAGCAAGGGCAGCCCGCCAACGCCGGGCCTGCGGTGCAGGGGGGATTTCTTTGGTTCTTTCTTTGTCCACCAAAGAAAGAACATTTAAAAATCAATGAATGAAATAACAACAAACAATAGTTTATACAATTTGTAAAAGACGTCCATCTTCGTTCCAAGAGTGGGGGTCTGACCCCGCTATTCTTTCTGAATTTTTCTAATTTTGTGTCACCGGAATTTCCAATAACATATGCTGTAAATTGACGCCAACTTTTAATGATAAATTTTCAAAGAGCTAAAATATTATAATGACGTGGATTTTCAGAATTTTCTGGACCTCATCGATTCATCCGGCTTAACCGGCCCCTCCACCTGAAACCGCTCCCGAACCCGCTACAACATGAACTGCCTGTTAAAACTTGACACACAAGCCGATTTCTGAGATTTATCAATTCGTAAAAAACAATTTCTTATCTCTTATCTCTTATCTCTCTAACAGAAAATGAAAGAGCTTATTGTCGGCAAAGAAAGTACGTGATCATCGACAGGCCGTTATATTGGGAGATATCACCATGCAAACTGAAAGCATCAAACAAGAAGCGTATCGACTCCTTGACAAACTGCCGGAACATGCGACATGGGACGATCTGATGGACAGTATCTATGTTCGTCAGGCAATTGAGGCGGGAATAAAAGACAGCGACGCCGGTGAAACAGTGGACGTTCATGAGGTTCGCAAAAGATTCGGGCTGAAAGAATGAAGGTTGTCTGGACGAGAAACGCGATTGAACACCTTGCCAGTATTTATGGGTACATTGCTGCAAATTCTCCGGGATACGCCAGGCGGATGGTTGACAAAATAACCAGACGTTCGATGCAGATAGCAGACATGCCGTTCTCGGGCCGGAAAGTGCCGGAATACGAAGCCGAGGACATCCGGGAGCTAATCGAATATCCGTACCGGGTTATTTACCGGATAAAAGCCGGACAGATTGACGTATTGGCGGTAATCCACGGAGCGCGGCAACTACCGGATGACATTTAACAGCGGTTCGACTGCGTGCACGGGCTTGAAGCCCGCCAAACACCCGGCGGGCTTACGCATCCTGCGCGCGCAGCCGGGCTGATTTTATTTATCTTTTCCCGACCCACCTCCCCAAAAATCAAGCGGTAGCCGCTGGGCGATCTTATTGCCCTGTCTGTCATGGGGCTTGCACCCTTCGGCTGGCTCAGGGCATCGCTTCTGACATAATCCAAACTTAATTATCAGACAGTACGCACTTTAACGGATCTTCCTTAATTTTTGCAACGGAGAATGTTGTTATCCATTTGGATTTAAATGGATTTACGTTCAGATTTCAATTTTTTCCTTGTGGCTACATGAACCGTTCTCGCGGGTAAAACGGATGGCAGCCGGACATCAGCAGCATCGAGCAGTTGTTTGCTTAACCCGGTTGGGATCGGCATTTTTTGACACGTGGTATTGGCAAGCGTTATTTCAACTGCCCGCAACGTTCCCAGTTCATCAATCCCCTCGGCAACGGTTGTCTCAAGCCCCCGCCAATAGCTATCTATTTCCCTTTCCAGCAAATACGCCAACATCACCACAAATACATGGCCCCGGGTGCTGAATTCCTTGCGCACAAATGCAGGACGAACTTCCAAATGACCTGTCTTCATCGTCCGAAACGCCCGCTCAACTCCAGCCAAATCTTTATAGCGATCATGCACCACTTCGGCCGCTGCCTCTTGTTTGGGTAAATCCGTTTGAATAACATAGCACCCGTCAAATTGATGCTTCTCCCTTTCCTTGGCCGTATCAATGAAAAGATCAATCGACCTTTGCGTAATGCATACCTTCACCCAATCGGCGATCTTTAAACGATTCGCCTTTTCCTGAATCCTTCGTTGCGCTACTTCCACTTTTGCACGGGGATGATCCTGCAAATAGGCATTCCTCTGCTCCACCAATGCCTTTAATGCGTTTAATTTATCAGCGCGGCTTTGCGCCAATTCTTCTGCCCGATACCGGTTACGACGTAAAATATAGCGGATGCCGTCTGATATGATTTCACAAATTCTATCCTCAAACAATTCCATCTGAAAAACGCCGTGACGGATCAGATTCTTGATTTGAGACTTGGTAATCGCGGTAATGTAATGAAACGATTGGTCATTCAAAAGCTTCTGCTGGGTCTGCTTGATCATCCCTCGATCCCCTACAAACGTGATCTTGCTCACCCCAAAAGTCTCAGCCAACAGCCGCACTTGCTCCGCCACTGTTTGGCTGTCCTGGGTGTTGCCCTCAAATACCCGCACAGCCACCGGTTTTCCATCCGAATCGGTTAATAACCCGATCACCAACTGCTTCTTGCCTCTCTTGCCGTCACGATTATATCCAAACGATCCCAATTCATTATCCACTCCCTCCAAATACGAACTGGTCACGTCATATAAAAATAGCCGGGGTGGGTTCTTGCCAAAACGCAATAAAAAAAGATCCTTCTCAATCCGCGCCTGATTCTGGGTCAACCAGTACAAATTGGCATACAGATGATCCTCATGGAATGGATCAATCCCTAAAAGATCACAAGCACTGTGACTTTCCGCCAAACGCACCGCGCTTAAACGGGACCCCTGGTCAATCAGACGGGCAAACACCTGCCATAAAGCCAGTTTCCCCTGTTGGTCATGGCCCAACGCCTTGCTTAGCCCCACCCGGTCAGCGATATTTTTTAAAAAACAAACCACGCCCACCCGCATCCCCTGTTTCAGGCAAATATCGTCCACTGTGCCCAGTTTTGACAACTCGGCTTTATGCTTTAACGCCAATTTAATAGCCTCAATCTCTTGCGGTGAACACTTGGATAAATTGGCGATGGTGCGATGCTTGACCTTTCCGCCTTCCCGATAAGAATCCCTCAACAGATGACGGACATAGGTTTTGCCTCGTTGAACAGATTTCGCTGAATCAATATACATAGTGGCCACTATATACCCAATTAAAAAACATAATGTCAAGAATTATTTTAATAAATTAGTGGCTACATTAAAATTATAAAAAAATAATATTTAAATTGTTATCAATATCTTATTCCATTCCAACCCACCGGAAACCTGGAAGATCCGTTTTAAATCAAAGGATGTCTTGATGGACTGAATGAGGTCTTGCTCGATCATGTTCATATCTCCCCTTATCTCGTAATTTCTCAAACAGGATGTCCCGCAGATGGTTTAATGCTTCCCTAAACTACACGGGATTGACCAACGCATGGCCGTTTAAGTAATCCCGGTCATGGCGGTGCAAATCCGGGCCGGTGAACATGAATGACGCGATCTTTTTGCCATTGTTCCGGAAGGCAACGTCTGCCAAATCCCCGCCCATGCACATAAAGAACGCGCCTCTGAAGATGTCGGTGGTCTCAAGTCTGGATGCGGCCAATAAAATCACCTCCTTTTTTTGGTCACTGAGTTTGTCGAAGTGTTAGTTTTTCAGGTGAGATACGATAAGAAAAAGAAACCGCTCAAAGGGAAATATCCCTTTTGATGCTTTTTCGAAGCCATCAGCTAAGACCGGCCAAAGTCAAGGGCTGATGGCTTTTTTTCTTCGCAAACTCCCGTCTGACAACTGTCAAGCCAAAAATCAGTTATTCCAACATTTTTTTTGCTTGTTTTTTTGTGTTGCTTATTGATACATTCTTTGTATCAACATGTTAATCATTTTTATGGAGAAGAACTTGAAAAATAAAATACTGATGTATAATGATAGGCATAACATATTACAGGAGAGTATTGTTATGCCCAAACTTAACATGCAATTAAAAGATCAAGAGACTTTCGGGGAACGGTTGACAAGGTTTCGGAATAAGGCCGGTTATTCTCAACGTGACCTTGCCAGAGAAACCGGTATTTCCCAAAGAATGATTGCCTATTATGAAAAACAGACGCAATATCCACCGACGCATCTTCTGCCCATTCTTGCAAAGGCGCTTGGCACGTCAGCCGATGAGTTGCTTGGAATAGAAAAAGAAAAGTCAAACGGCAAAAAAAAGGATGCACGTCTTTGGCGTCGATTCAATCAAGTTGAAAAAATGGAGGGAAAGGAAAAACGACAAATATTGCAGATATTAGATACGTTTATCGAAAAAGAGAAATTAAAGGCAAAAATAGAAACAAAAGCCCCGTGATCGGCATAGGAGATAATTTACAATGATAACAATTAATATCAGCGACGCCCAGACCCAGCTTCCCAAGCTATTGTCATTGGTATCGGAAGGCAACGAGATTATTATTTCTGCTGACGATAAGCCTTTGGCTAAGATAGTGCCATTTTCCTCATCGCCCAAAAAACGCATTGCGGGACTAAATAAAGGGAAGATACATGCAAGCGATGATTTTGATGAACCGCTGCCGGATGAATTTTGGATGAATTCGAAATGAAATTATTACTGGATACGCATACGTTTATATGGTGGGCAAGTGATCCGCAAAAGCTCTCTGAGAAAGCGCTTGCAGCATGCGAGAATACGGAAAACAGTTTGATCCTAAGCGTTGCAAGCGCATGGGAAATGCAGATCAAAAGCCAGATGAACAAACTCAGCCTGGATATGCCGGTTAAAGAATTAATTGAAAGCCAGCAAAAAGAAAACGATTTAAAAATCCTGCCGGTTGATTTAAAGCACATTTTCGAGCTGAACAATCTGCCGACCATTCACAATGATCCATTTGACCGGCTGCTGATCGCGCAATCGAATTTAGAAGGCCTTACGCTTGTCAGCAAAGACAACAAGTTTTCTGCTTATCCGGTGGCTGTTCTTTGGTGAACCAACAGTTCAAATACAGTGGTTCGTCTGCCTCCTCAGGCTTCAGCCCGGCGAAAAGCATGCCGGGCTTACGCTTCCTGTGGGGGCAGCCGGGCTGATTTTATTATCTTTTCCCGCCCGCCGCCCCAAAAACACAAAAGGAATGGATCAGTTTTAATCCCCGCCCACCCAGCGCGGGCCGGCAGCCTGTGAGAACGCTTTGTGCCGCTTTGTTGGCCGTGTGCAGAAGGGGGACGTCCTTAAATAATTCAATAAATAACATGAAAAGCTCAAACCCATTCTTCCGGGCAATCGCCT
>FWPV01006518.1_pt1 | contig 22180 bp, 21 predicted proteins | sample 2228371 | NCBI WGS metagenome assembly FWPV01 (sample SAMEA103939776, study PRJEB20133) | metagenome | reverse complement strand
AAGGAAGGAAAATGTTTGGAGCCAAAAAAACAAAACAAAAAGAGTGGTTAAAAAGTAAAACAAAATTCACTAAACAATCTTTATTAATAAAGGGTTATCAAGTGATGCAAAGATGGGAAATTCCTTATATGAGGGATTTAGCATCAATCGCGACTGCGAATGGCGGACGTGTCTTAGAAGTTGGGTTTGGTCTTGGTCTTTCTGCTAGATATATTCAAAAATCAAAAAAAATTAAAAAACATATTATCATTGAAGCACATCCAGAAGTAGTAAAATATGCGATGAAACTTTTTTCCAAGGAATTGCGAAACGGGAGAATGCAAATATTCCAAGGATTCTGGGAAGATGTTACCCCGCTTTTAAGAGATGATCAATTTGACGGAATTCTTTTTGACACAAGTCCTGTCGAGAAAGAAACTGTTTTTTTTCACTTTTTCCCTTTTTTTAAAGAAGCTCATCGCTTACTTAAAAAAGGAGGAGTTTTTACCTATTTTTCTGATGAGCCTAAGGAAATTTCCAAAAAGCACAAAAATTTATTAAACAAAGCTGGCTTCAAAAAAATAAACTTTAGAATTTGTAAGTTAAAACCCCCTAAATATTGTCGTTACTGGTGTTATGACACCATAGTTGTTCCTATTATACATAAATAAAATAAATAAAAATTAAGATTTTATGGCTTCTTTATTTGTATTTATAAATGTATTGTTGTTCTTGTTTATTATAGTGATGATGGTTTTGGTATTTATAGTCTTGAGGAGTGACAGAGAAAAAATTGCCAATATTTTATTTGTTTTTTTTGTTTTGTCTGCAATCACCTGGATTTTCACGAATCTCATGGCTAATCTGTCTTGTTATAACCCAAGAATTAATTTGGTATTTTGGGCAAAAGCTTCATTACTGGGTCCGATTTTTATGCCGCTGCTGCTCATTCTTTTTGCTAATGTTTTCCCCGAAAATAAACTCTCTCTTAACAAGATTTTTATAATGATATTAAGTCTCCTTACCTTAGGAGCTATTTTTTTTATTCCCACGAAATATAATGTCGAATTAGTTGAAATTTCCGATTTAACAACTTGCACATTCAACTTTGTTCCTGGGCATCTTTATACGTTTGCTATTTTTTATCTACTAGGTAGTGTTTTAATCAGTTTATTTATGGCGTTAAAGAAGCTCAGAAAATCAAAATTAATTGAGAAATTACAGATAAAATTTGTCGTCATCGGAATTTCTAGTTCGTTATTGAGCGGACTTTTCATCAGCGCAATTTTGCCTATTCTTGGATACCCTCAACTAGTGAGCATTGGTCCTCTTTCTGCAATTTCCTTTATTATTTTTACTTTTTATGCCATAGCGAAGTACTATCTTTTTGATATCAAAATAATTTTAACTCAGATTTTCGTGGGAGTGGTGGGTTTGATCCTTTTTGCCCAAGCTTTTGTTGCCCCTACCTTTTTAGAAAAAGCTCTCGGCTTTAGCATCTTTGCTCTTTTTGCTTTTTTTGGCTATCTTTTGATGCGTTCAGTTAATAGAGAAATCAAAAGACGAGAAGAGGTAGAAAAATTAAGCAAAAAATTAGCGGAGGCCAACATCCAGCTGAAAAAACTGGACCAAGCGAAGAGTGAGTTCCTCTCCATTGCTTCCCATCAGTTATATACCCCCCTTACCGCCATCCGCGGCTATCTTTCCATGATCTTGGAAGGGGATTACGGTAAAGTGCCAAGAAAGCAAAGAGAAGTCATTGGCATAGTGATGGAGAGCGGCAACCGCCTGGTGGAGTTGATCAAGAATCTTTTGGACATCTCCCGCATTGAAAGCGGCAGAATGAGATATAAATTTGAACCCACTGATTTACCCAAGATGGTGCAGGACATTGTGCGAGAGCAAAAACCCAACGCCCTCGCCAAAAAACTCGCTTTAACCTATTATCCTCCCAAAGAAGCTGTTCCTCTCATCACAGTGGACCGAGAACGTATCCGCCAAGTTTTTATGAATTTGGTGGACAATGCCATTAAATATACTGACGAAGGAAAGGTGGATGTCTTTCTGCAGAAGATAGGTGATCATTTGCAATTCATGGTGCAAGACACGGGTATTGGCATAGACAAAGAAGCCATGCCCGCGCTTTTCAAAAAATTCTCCCGCGCAGACGGCACTTGGACCATGAATGTGCAAGGCACGGGGCTCGGTCTTTATGTCGCCAAGCAATTAGTGGAAGAACACGGCGGTACAATCTGGGCAGAAAGCAAAGGAAAAGGCAGGGGCTCAACTTTTATCGTGAGATTGCCTATTAAGTTTAAACCTAAAGTACCAAGAGCAGAGAAAAAATAATGATTGTCAAACCAATTAAAACAAGACCACTACTTCCTCCAAAGGATGATTTTTTTTCTGTCCTAAAAGAATCTCTGAAGGCATTGAAAGAAAATTCTGTAGTGGTAATTACTTCCAAAATTGTTTCTATTGGTGAAGGTCGTTGCATTAAAATCGAAGAGAAAGTTAATAAAGATGATTTGATTAAAAAAGAAGCGGATTGGTATTTGGAAAGAGAAAAATCGCCGGGCGGCCATGTGATGTTGACTATTAAAGATGATCTTTTTGTTCCTTCGGCGGGCATAGATGAGAGCAATGCCAATGGTTATTATATTTTGTGGCCAAAAGATCCTTATCATTCGGCAAAGAATATTCATCAATTTATAAAAAAACAATTTGGTTTAAAAAATTTTGGGGTGATCATCTCCGATAGTCGTTCCACTCCCTTGCGTCGAGGCACTTTAGGATATGCCCTAGCTTTCTGGGGATTCAAACCTTTAAAGGATTATCGCGGCAAACCAGATATTTTTGGCCGCGCTTTGAAAATCACTCAAGCAAATTTAGCGGATGCCCTTGTTGCTGCGGCAGTAGTGGTGATGGGAGAAGGAAGCGAAGCCACTCCCCTTGCAGTTATTTCTGATGTTGATTTTGTGGAATTTGGCGATTTTGATTTTCTCAAAGATAACCCTCTAAAAGTCGCAAGAGAAGAGGATATTTATGCTCCCTTTCTTAATGCTGTGGATTGGAAAAGACGAGAGAGATTTCAATTTTGAAAAAACATCGCCTTTTTGGAAAAATCCTTTGTCGCGGAAGGATTATTTTTAGACCTTGACAACAAATTAAGGATTTTGTTACTGTTACATATCGGTTCTTTGACAATTTCTTTGTAAAAAATAAGGAAAATCAGAAAAGGAGAAAGACGATGAAAAAGGTTGTGCTTTCAGGAATTAGAGCAACAGGAAAGTTGCATTTAGGAAATTATTTAGGAGCAATGAGGGATTTTGTTCGGCTGCAAGAAGAGTACAACTGCTTTTTCTTCATCGCCGACTATCATACCTTAACCACAGAAACTGACCCCCATCGTCTCAGAACGCACTTGCCTGAGATTGTTATGGATTACTTGGCGATAGGCCTTGATCCAGAAAAATGCACCATCTTCGCTCAATCAAGCGTACCCGAGGTAACAGAATTATCTTTGTTATTGAGCATGGTTCTCCCGGCAAATGATCTTTTAATTTGTCCGACTTTCAAAGAAAAGCAAGAAACTCAGCCTCAAAATGTTAATGCGGGTCTTTTGTTTTACCCGGTGTTGATGGCGGCAGACATTTTGTGGCCAAAAGCTAATCTTGTGCCTGTTGGCAAAGATCAATTGCCTCATATCTACTTAACCCAAGATATTGCCAGGCGTTTCAATGAACGTTTTGGCGATACTTTCCCCAAGCCCGAAGCTCTCCAGAAAGAGGCGATAAGAATTCCTGGTTTGGATGGCTCGGAAAAAATGGGAAAAAGCGAGGGGAACACCATAGAATTAGTTGATACGCCGGAAACAATTAGGCAGAAGATCGCTGTGGCAGTAACGGACTATGCACGCAAACGTCGCCATGACCCTGGTAATCCCTTTGAATGCAACCTCTACACCATCCATGAATACATCAGTCCAAATGATATCGTAAAAAAGATAAGGGAAGGATGCAGAACAGCAGCGATTGGGTGTGTAGAATGCAAGAAAATCTTGAGCGAGGGAATTATCAAGCTTTTGAGTCCCCTTCAGGAAAGACGTGCAAAAATCGCTGCAAACCCTGATCTAGTGAGAGAGGTTTTACACAAAGGTGGTCTCAGGGCAAGAGAAAAAGCGCAAAAAACAGTTTTCGAGGTAAGAGAAAAAATGGGATTGAGACAGTTTTGAAGGAGAAAGGAGAGTGAGTGAGTGTGTGGTATGAAACACCAGACCCAAGAGAGGTTTGCAAGGTTAAACCCCCTCCTGATGAAGAACAGATGAGGATTTCATTACCTAGCATAGAAGAATTGGAAGAAGAATTAGAAGATTTAAGGAAAAGGTTAAATTCCATTGATTGGCTTTTCATTTCAATCCTCGGGAAAAGAGAAGATTTAGCGGAATTAGTGATAGAAAAGAAAAGAAAAATTGCTCAAGTAAAAGGCGAAGAGCCTATTATAATACGTCCAGAAGTTGAGGAATATCGTTTAAAACAAGCAGAGGAGTGGGCGAAAGAGTGCAAAATAAATCCCCATTTCGCTCGCGCCCTTCTTTACATCATTATTTGTGAATCTTGTCGCACACAAATTAATAAGCTTCAATCCAAACCATCGAGAATGGACGAAGTTTATGCAAAAGGCGACCGCAAGACACAGATTGGTTTATTGGCCTGCAATCTGATGTTTCTCACTAAGGAAATTGCCCCTATTTACGATGAAATGTACGGCGAAAACGCGCCGTTTGCCACAAGATCTTACATTGATTTTGAAGAAATGGTCTTGCAGCAGGAAATCTCTGCTCTTCGTATGAAGGACAATATCGATTTGGCAGTAGATTGGGGTTGTGCTACTGGTAGGCTCGCTTTCCAGCTTGCTCCACATTTCAAAAAAGTCTCTGGTTTTGATGTAAGTCGCGAGATGATCCTTCATGCAAAAGAAAAGGCAAAGACCAGTAAATGCGATAATGTTGATTTTCAATTCATTAACTGGCCTGGGCAGAAATTGCCTCTTGAAAACAACTGCGCATCATTAGTGGTAATGAACCTCGGTACTGCTGGCGATGTGCCGGAATTCCGGATGGTGGCTAAAGAAATAGAGAGGATTCTGAAAAATGATGGCAGATTTTTCCTTTCTTTTTATAATGCCGCTGCTCTTTTTTACCGGTGGTATATTCCTTGGCCGATTGAACTTGCGGCAAAGATAGATCGCGAGAAACATTGTCTTGATATATATCGCGGAGACAATGTTTTCAAAGTCTTTGCTCAGCCGTACACTAAAAGAGAAGTGAAGAATTTTGTCGGCAAAGCTGGCCTGACTGTTTCTTGCATCCTGACCTATCCCACAATCGCTTCTATTTTGCCTAGCGAGTTCTTCAAAGAAGAAGAAAGCAGAGATGCCATCGAGAAAATTGATCGCAAGCTAGCCGATTTTAACAATGGCGCTTACATTTTGGTTACGGGCAGAAAGATTTCTGAACCAAGCTCTTGACAAAAAATCGGCACATGTTAATCTGTAATATACCAATGTTTTCTTGTTCATTTGACTAATTTCCCTATAAGGAAGTACCTGCGTAACTCTAACTGGCAGAGTACTGGTCTCCAAAACCAGGTGTTGTGGGTTCGAATCCCACCGCAGGTACCAATTTTGCTCTTTCTAAGCCCCATGACCTTTCAAGGGGCTTTTTTTAATTAAAAAGTTTGTGAGGAACTGAGACATTTTTACCATTTGTCTTGCAGCGACTGATTCTTTGGCAGTATGTACATTTTTTGGCCCGTAACTAATTTCTATTGCTTTAATACCAAATGAGTTCAAGATGTTAGCATCACTCATGCCCCAAGATTTTTCAAATTTTACTTTCTCTTTTGTCTGTTTAAAATGCTTTGCAATTTTTTTGACAAAATCATCTCCTTTCCCATATGAATAGGCGTATCCCACTCTTGTTTTTTCAATACGAACTTCTCCTTTCATTTTTAAGACGATTTTTTTAAAACGACCTTCCATTTTTCGAATAAAAAAATCAAGCTTTTTTTCTGAATCAGCTCTTACAGCAAGATCTATTTCTACTATCTTTGGCACGACATTAACAGCCGTACCCCCCTTGATTAGACCTATATTGTAATTTATGCCCTTCTGTTTTTTGAATTGAAATTTGTTTAAACATTCGCAAGCTAAATTAATGGCATTTACTCCCAACTTAGTTCTTGCCCCATGGCTTTCTTTGCCAAAAATTATAATTTTTAAAATTTGAGCAGCGGGCGTACTTAGAACTATGCGTCCCATGGGAAAATTATAGTCCAACACTAATGCTTTTTTGGATTTGATAAGATTTCGTTTTAAACCCTTTACTCCTAATAGGCCTTTTTCCTCTTGGACGGTGAATAATAATTCCGCATTAATATTTTTTTTGTTTTTAATTTTTTCTAAAGCATGGATAACTTCTGCGATAGCTGCTTTATTATCTGCTCCTAGGATGTTTTTTCCGTCGGAATAAATCACTCCCTTTTTAATTTTAGGGGTAATTCCTGCATTTGATTTTATGGTGTCAAGATGTGAACAGATGAGAACAGAATTTTTTTTATTAAAATTTTTACTTCTGGCTACGATATTGCCGGCCTTGTCTTGTTTAACAATTAAATTTAGTTTTTTTAATTTTTTAATAATAAAATCAGCTAGTTTTCTTTCTTGACCTGAATGGCTGTCAATTTTAACTAGCTTAATAAACAACTCTGTAATTTTTTTGTTATCACCTAGCATATTTTCTCAGCTAATTGTTTTTATTATATCAAAAAACTCAAAAAGTAGAAAAAGAAAAGGGGGAATTTTTATTCCCCCTTGTTGTCCTTAACCTTCATTGCCTGTTGGCAAAGGTTATGGCAACGGGTGGCCCAAAAGACTATTTTATCTTGATCGTCAGTGGCTCCAAACATACGGAATTCAATCGTCCCGTGAACAGAGATGCGGATGAGATGCCAGCAACTACGAGGGTCATTGGTAAAGCCATCCTTTACCGAGAGATCGTAATAGTCTTCCCAGTTGTTGTAAGGAGGGGGGATATATTTGGGAGCCATTATTTTGTAAATCTCTAGGCGTTTTCCTGAGGAATGATCTCCTATTTGGCAAAGTTCCGGAAGAAAAGGAATCACAGCATTATAAACCCTGAGGGCGGTGAGGTGATCCGGCATTCCGATGTGGACATGAGTAGCAATAATTTGACAAGCGGCCAAAAGAATTCTTCGGGGCAGATTTTTTACAATGCGTTGGTATCTTCCTGTAGGATCGGGATAGATATCCAAGGGCATATCGTCTGGAGCAACTTCATAGAAAGATCGAGAAAAGCCGAGGCATCTTTCTGCTTCTCGCACTATAGCCTCATTTTCTAAGAGTTCTTCTTTTAGCTCTGATAGCCAACAAGGGCCAATGCGGCATTCAAGCTGACATGCGGATAGCTCATAGCCAAGTTTTCCGTTTTGACTGCCCAAGTGATTTAGAATTTTTGGAGAAAGAGGAGAGATTTTTCCTTTCCCATCCAGAAGAATACATTCTCTTTCTATCCCAGTCATTAAACTCTTTTGGGGGTTGAATTTAAACCTTTCCCAAAACTCTGCAAAAGTACTCATCACTGTTCCTCCTTGTAGCCTTTTGGTTTTTTAAAGGACTGCCTAATGAAGCAACAAAAAACTTCCCATCTCTGTAAGCATAAACCAACTTATGCTTAAAGGGACGAGAAGTTCTCCCGCGGTGCCACCCTTAATTGTCCGCCAATTTGGCGGATCGCTTTTATCGACTTTGGCCATTATCAGCCAATATCGATTATCCTATGGTTACGGAGGAAGCCGGGTTTCCACTAGTGCAGAAACCACCTTTTCCGACATTTTTATTTATCAGAATGACCTGGCCCAACCCTTTCTAGTTTTAACTAGAAAGGACCAGATCAGTAGGTTTTTAGGTTTTATAGTTTTTAGTGTGCCATCTTTAACTTATCAGTTCTGAATAGTTTGTCAACCCCGCACCTTTTCCAACCCTGTATCATTGCTAATCCACGTTCTTCCTCGGTGTCCGCCTGCGGCTCTGTTTTCATCAAATTCCTTATTTTGTCTTAAAGAAAAGGTGCGGGGCTAGAGGTGCTCGTTTAAGGTAATGGGTTCGGAGAGAGTCGAACTCTCAACCAATGGCTTAAGAGGCCACTGCTCTGCCTATTGAGCTACGAACCCCGCACCTGAAATTTTTGAAAAAAATTCTCAGGTGCGGGGCTACGAGCCCTAAAATCAAAATCAAAATAAGAGAGTGCAAAACACAAGGGACGCCTTGTGTTTTGCACAATAAGTTCACCACGCTTCCTTGATTTTTAAAGAGTAGCCGATGAGATTTACTGATATTCCTAAAAAGGGAGTAAGGAAAAGCACGACAATCCATATCGGCCAGGGAGGAAGGAAATAAACACTTACGACAATTAACCCTCCTATTGCCAAGTCCAGCTGATCCCAGGGGATGAACCTTTCTCCGGGTTTCTTTTTCAGGCGTCTTTTAATGAAGCTTTTAGCGAGATCACCGCAGGTAACACCCAAGCCCAACAACAATCCAATAATCCAGGGATTAATTTTCTCATAATCCAAAATGTTCAGGGAATAAAGGAAAGCAGATTTTGCAATAAGCAAACTCTGCAATTTTGCTGTGAGCGCGCCGACAAGCAGGGAGGAAACAACGCCGCGCCAAGTTTTGTTGGGTCCAAGAATGAATTGATCGCCTATCTTTTTTCCCGCGTCAATGGGCTTTGCCAAAGATTTTCCTATCTTCAGCCATTTGGCAAACACAGGGGCCATATTGGCAAAATAGCCGGGAAGGAAAAACCAAAGGGAAGATAATATCCATTGCCATAAAGTAAGATCAGCATGCATATGGCGTTCCTCCAATGGGGTTTTTAAAAGAACGAGATTGACATAATAAAAAAATCGTCATTACTATCATTAGTTTAAATCGACATTAACACAAAACACAGAAAATTTCAAGAATTTAAGATTTTCTGTTATTATTTATTTAATGAATTCCCAAAAGAAAATTATCTCGGGAGCAGAACCTTTCTTTTTCAAAAGAGGAAAAAAGACAGGTTGTCTTATGGTGCATGGTTTTACTTCCACCCCTTACGACAACCGTGCTTTGGGAGAGTATTTAGCAAAACAGGGGGTTACCGCTTCCGGCATATTAGTTGCCGGGCACGGTACAAAAGAAGAAGATTTAATCAAAACTGATTATTCGGATTGGCTTTCTTCTGTGGAAGAAGGAATTAGGAAACTGCAAAAAGAAGTAGAAAAAATTTTTTTAGTGGGTATTTCATTTGGAGGAAATATGCTTTTATATTTAGCCCAAAAATTCAATTTTTCTGGTATAGTATTAGTGGGTACTCCTATCTTTTTCCGTCTGGAAAAAATTTATCGCACATTAATCCCCGTCGTCCGTTTGTTTAAAAAATATCAAAAAAAACGTTACTTACGCACAAAACTGGATCCTGCAATTATCCGTGAACGCCCCAATTATCAAAAAATCCCCTTAAAAAGTTTGGATGATGTTGCTAAAGTAATCGAATTATCCAGAAAATGCCTGACAAAAGTTTTTGCTCCTTCCCTTATCATGCAATCAAATCGTGACCATGCGGTGCAAGCAAAAACTGTAACTTATTTATTTGAAAAAATCGCCAGCAAAGACAAAAAAATAGTTTGGTTAAATGACTTTTATCATGTTCCCCTTATTGATCACCGCAAAGAAGAGGTTTTTAAAATTATTAGCGATTTTATTAGAGAGAAAAGCTAATGCGCATCGGAATTTTTACCAATAATTATCTTCCGCGCATTTCCGGCCTTGCTAATTCCATTGAGGGATTTAGGATGGGGATGGAAAAATTGGGGCAGGAATTTTATATTTTTGCCCCCCGTTATGGAAATTATATTGACAAAGATAAAAATATTTTTCGGCTTAAAAATTCTTTATTTATTAAAAAAGAAAATTATTCATTGCCTCTTGGTCATACCAAGGAATTGGAAGAACTGGTTGAAAGTTTAAATTTAGATGTCATTCATAGTCAGCATCCTTGGTTTATTGGTCATACAGCGAGACATTTTGCAAGAAAATTTAAAAAACCATTATTGTTTACTTATCATACTCTTTATGATCAATATGTTCATTATGTTCCCTTAATCCCCCCTTTTGTTCTTAAATTTTTTGTGATGAATTTCGCTATTGCCTATTGCAACAGCTGTCAAGCAGTAATCGCTCCCACTCCTTCCGTAGAGAAAACTTTGTTGAAGTATAAAGTTTCAATCCCCATTTATATTGTGCCTTCGGGGGTAAACGTGGAAAAGTTCCATTCTGCCCGGAAGGAAACTATAAGAAAACAATTTGGGATAAAAGATGACGATCTGCTATTAGTGACAGTGGCAAGATTAGCGCCAGAGAAAAATTTAGAATTCCTCTTAAATGTATTCAAAAAACTCTCCAAAAAAAGGGATAATGTTTATTATCTCATCGTGGGCGGCGGACCCTCTCTAGAGGGGCTGAAAAAATTAACTCGGGATTTAAGATTAGAAAAAAAAGTTTTTTTTGCCGGCCCCATTCCTGCAGAGTTTGTTGCTCCTTATTTTAAGGCAGGAGATCTTTTCATTTATTCCTCCCTTTCCGAAACCCAGGGTTTAATCATTATCGAAGCTTTTGCCGCAGGTTTGCCGGTGGTGGCTGTAAAGGCCTCTGGCAGTCAAGATCAAATTCAAAATGGCATTAATGGATTCCTGACAGAAAATAGCGAAAAAGATTTTCTGCATAAGACTCTAAAAGTTTTAGACGATGTTGCTTTACGGAAGAAAATGAGCAAAACAGCCATCTCTACAGCCAGTGAATATTCTATTGACGCCGTGTCAAGGAAAATGCTTCGCGTTTACGAAGAGGTCATCAATAAATGGCACAGAGATTAAAAAGAAATTTTTTCCTGCGGTCAACCATTAAAGTCGCCCAAGATCTTCTGGGGAAATTTATAGTGAGGAAAATCGGCCGCAAAAAATTATCAGGGATGATTACAGAAACCGAGGCTTATATCGGCGAGGAGGATTTAGCCAGTCACGCTTCAAGGGGAAAAACAAAACGCACGGCCCCTATGTATTTGCAAGGCGGTTTTTCTTATGTTTATTTGATTTACGGTATGTATTATAACTTTAATATTGTGACAGAGAGAAAGGATTTTCCAGCAGCAGTACTCATTCGCAGTGTGGAACCCAAGGAAGGAATCAAAGAAATGAGAAGGAGAAGAGAAAACCGAAAAACCAAAAAACCATCCACTCACTATTCGTTACTCGCCACCCTCTATAAACTAACAACAGGTCCAGGAAAATTTTGTCAGGCATACGGAATAACTAAAAAAGAAAATGCTTTAGATCTTACCAAGAACAAAAATTTATATCTTGAGGATAGAGGAATAAAAATAAAACCATGCAAAATTAAAAAAACTACGCGCATTGGCGTAGAATATGCAGAAAAGTGGAAAGAGAAGAAATGGAGATTTTATATTAAGGACTCGAAGTTTATTTCGAAAAAATAATAAAATAAGTCAAAAGTCAAAAATCAAAAATCAAAATGACAATTCAAAATTCAAAAATAACTAGACTTTTGACCTTTGACTTGTATTTTTGCCTTTTGCCTTTTGATTTTTAAATTTCGTAACTGACTAAAGAAAAAAAACCGTTCCTTATTTCTGGAACGGTTTTGGTTTTAGAGGAGTGAGAATGGCTTTTTGCCTCTTGTCCTGATCCATTCTGCAGTTTTTTTGATCCCTTCTTCTAGTGGCGTAGTCGCTTTCCAACCAATGACGGATTTTATTTTTTCCGGGTCCATTTCTCGGCGAAGAGCAGTAACCGCCTTGGTTTCTTTTGTTACATATTTGAAAGGGCGGTTATCACCCACCATTTTCCAGATCAACTCTGCCAAGTCCAGAATTTTTATTGCTTCTTTTGTGCCAATATTAAAATCATTGTTCAAAACTTGAGGATTTTCATTTACCGCTTCTTCAACGATTCTCACTGTGGCATCTACCGCATCATCAACATAAGTGAAAGGTCGGGTTGAAGAAGGATCTCCTAGAATCTCCAAGGGGTATTGGCCGGAGAGCACTTTTTCTATCAAGGCAGGGATAACATGGATATCGCCAGGGGTTTCGCCTTTAGAATCTTCACCAGGGCCGTAAATATTATGATAGCGGATGATCACATAGGGTATGCCGTATTGTACTTGATAGGCCTTACAGAAGTATTCGCCTAGGAGCTTGGATAAACCATAAATATTGGTTGGGGGGTTTACTTTTACTAAGTCCTCTTCTTTGTAAGGATAACAAGGTGCATGCTGGAAAACCATGGAACTGGAGGAATAGACGATGCATTTTACCCCTGCGTCTTTGATGGCTGGATAGAGAGCGGCATCAATAGCGCTGTTTTCTTGGATGATCTCTGCTTGGTGATTATGCATGTAAGTTAAAGAGCCAATATTCGCTGCTAAATGTAGAACAACATCAGCGTCTTTGACCGCGGCTTGCGCTTTTGCAGGATTGCGCAAATCGCCGTGGCGAAATTCTGCATTCCTTGGGAAAGAAAGATTTCTATCCTCTGGTTTTACTTTATCGGCAACGATTACTGGATACCCCTTTTTTGCTAAAGCCAAAACTACGCGGCAGCCCACATAGCCGCAACCGCCGGTGACCAAAATCCTTTTTTTATTCATAGATCAATCCCTCCTTTCTTTTTATTAGCAAAGTACAAGTTTTTATTGTAAGGGATAATTCATTTTTTGTAAACTTTTTTTTGTAAACTTAGGGATTAAAAATTTCAAAAATATTAAGACCCTTGTAATAAAAAAGGCGATAGCACATCTATCGCCTTTTGAGGTTTTAGGGGTTTTAGGACAAGAAATTTTTAGGTCCAATGCCAGTTGTTTCTTCTTGAGGTCCTCCTTTGTTGTTCCTTTTTCGTTTGGCAATCAATACAGTTGAGTGCGTGGGGAAGCGCTTTCAGTCTCTTCCTGTTGATTTTTTTCCCGCACTCATCGCATATTTCATAAGTCCCCTCTTGCATTTTTTGCAGCGCTCTTTTTGCTTGGCACTCTCCTTTGATTGTCTCTATGAGGTAGAAGCTCGACATGTTCGGAGCTGCGGTTGCGGGATGAGTTGAAAAAGATGAGTTCTCACCTATCCACATATCAGTGAGAAGACCCTCTCTGTGTTGAGCGCTGGAGCTGATTTGTTCCAGCAGCCTTTTCCTCTGGATTTCTTGGAAGCGATCAGCTACAGAACGACCTTGACCCCCGGATTTTGCCATTGAACCCTCCTGCATGGATTCGAACCCTCCTTCTTGACTAGTTTCCCTGGTTCTTAAGTTTGAGAATCTTTTTCGCCATTTTTCGGCAAAAACCTTCCTCCTTTCCAGCCGAAAACCCACTAATTTAACAAAGAGCAAATCGTATCACCAGTATCTTTATTATATAAAAAAATCCAATTTTGTCAATCTAGTTACTTTCTTCTTATTCCAAATGCACTAATGATTTCTCCTTAATTAATTTTTCTTTAATTTGAGGGACGAGCGACAAATCCGGAGAGGCGGATAGTATTTTTTTTGCCCAGGTTTGGCTTTTTTTAATGAGGACGATGTCAGTCAATTTAGCAATTTTTAATTCAAAAAATCCCGCTTGTTTTGTTCCCCACATTTCTCCTGGCCCTCTAAATTTCAGATCAGCTTCCGCAATTTTAAAGCCGTCGTTGGTTTTTTCTAAAACGCGCAAGCGTTCTTTATTACTGGAATCAAATGTGGGAAAAAGAAAACAATATCCTTGCCGCGTGCTTCTTCTTACCCTACCCCGCAATTGGTGCAGTTGGGCCAAGCCGAATCTCTCCGCTCCTTCAATCATAATGATAGTCAGAGTGGGAATATCGATACCCACTTCCACCAAAGAGGTGGCGACGAGCACATCAATTTTCTTTTCTTCCAGATCTTCCATGATTTTTTTCTTTTCTTCTGCTTTCATTTTGCCGTGGAGCATGGCAGTTGTAAGATCGGGGAAAACATCCTGAGATATTTTTTTAAATTCTTCCGTGACAGATTTTACTTCCAGTTTTTCTGAATCAGAAATAAGCGGACAGATAACTAAAGCTTGTTCCTTTGCTTTAATTTTTTCCCGGATAAACTGATAAGTTCTTTCTCGCATCGCAGGAAGTACTAATTTTGTTATCACTTCTGGCCGGCCTTGGGGTAAATTTTTCAAGAAAGAAATGTCCAAATCTCCATAACCGACGAGGGCCAAAGTGCGGGGGATAGGAGTGGCAGTCATGGATAGAAGATGGGGCACTATTTTTTGTTTGAGAAGGAGAGCGCGCTGTTCCACGCCAAAACGGTGCTGCTCATCTACCACCACCAGCGCTAAGTTTTTAAATTCCACTTCTTTTTGCAAAAGGGCGTGTGTGCCAAAAATAATTTGGATTTTTCCTTTAAGCAGATTTTTTTTAATTTTATTTTTATCTGCTTTTTTTGTACTTCCAAGCAAAAGTGCGGTTTTAATTTTCATTTTCTTGAGCAGTTTTTTGCTTCGCTGATAATGCTGAACGGCTAAAATTTCCGTAGGAGCCAAAAACACCCCCTGCATTTCGGATAAGGCAACATGCAATAAAGAAATCAAGGCAATAATAGTTTTACCGCTGCCCACTTCTCCTTCCAAAAGGCGGTGCATAGGAGAACTCTTTTGCAAATCTTCTAAAATTTCTTTTAAGGCGATTTCTTGATCAGCTGTGAGTTTGTAGGGTAATTTTTGAATAAAATTTTGCAAAACAGAAGAAGGCGGAGGGAGGACAAAACTTTGATTTTTCTTCCAAGCGCGCCTTTTTATTTCTCCCCGCAAAAATAAAAATAATAATTCATCAAAGCTTAGACGTTCCTGAGCCTTTTTTAGAACTTCAAAATTTTTGGGAAAATGAATTTCTTCCAAAGCTTGATTGAGGGGAAATAAAGAAGCGCCTTTAATAAGAAAATCAGGAAGATAATCGCTGATTTTTCTAATGGTGGGGAGGAGGGTAAAAAGATAACGGCGGATCATCCGGGAGCTGAGTCCGGAAGTTTCAGGATAAAGGGGGATAATTCTTCCCGTGTGCACCATCTGCTGAGAAAATTTTTCAAAATGAGGATTGATCATTTCCCGCCCGTATTTTTTACTGGAAGTGATTTTTCCGGCCAAAAAAACCCGCTCTCCCTTCTTTAAAGCTGAGGAAATATAGGGCTGATTAAACCAAAGGATGTACAAGGGACCGGAATTGTCCTGAATTAAAGCTGAGGTGAGAGACGCCCGTTTTTGGTAAGTTTTTCGTTCTTCTAGATTAATTATTTTTCCCTGGATGGCTAAAGAAGTATCCAGCGGCGCTTTGGCAATAGGCGTAACTTTGCGCAGATCCGCGTATTGTCGAGGGAAATAAAAAATAAGATCTTGGATTTTTTTGATACCCAGACGTTTGAATTTCAAGGAAATTTTTCTGCCCAGCCGCGGCAAATCCTCGATGGATGAAGAAGGGTTATAAATCGCTCTCTGCATCTTTCTATTATGCCTTGTTTTTTTAAAAATTAAAAATCAGTTGATAAAAACCCCTCATTTTAAATGAGGGGGGTTAGCCAAGAAATTTTCTTTTTGCTCCGCCTTGCATAATCAGCTCCGGTAGAGCGGCAAAATGGGATTTTTGAAAGTGAGAGATGATCTCGTTTGTGATTTTCTTGTGTTCTTTGTCATTTTGGAAATCGACAAGTGAAATCGCTTTTTTTATCTGGCGTCTGAATTTAGGCGGAAAGAGAATGAGGGAGCGTTCATTGAAGTAAGCAAGGGCGTCGCGGAGATCTTCTTCAAAATAAGGAAAGGGGTAGTTCTCTTGGATAATTTTTAGATCATTATCGTCAATGCAGGACAATCCGATAAGCTCCGGTGGCAAGCCTATTGAATACAGACTTGCGCAGAAGGGAATAGCGCGCGGTAAAGAGAATTTCCCTATTTTGCGGGCATAGCCGAAAAGTCCGATGTGGAGTTTGCGCATTCTTCTCTTGGGAATAAAAGTAGCAAGTTTGTTAACAACCGCCCCTACATTTGGCAGTTGATCTTGGTAAGACCTTGTTGCTTTTTCGATAAGGGGCAAGACTCTTTTCTCGTCGACTGGCAAGGGATCTTTTCTCTTTGCAGTGTTTATTTTCTTTATAGCTTCGGCTACTTCCTGTTGGGGATGGTCGTATTTAAAGGCAGATTGCAGAGTAAAAGTTTGACAACTGGGATATCCTTTTAAGGCATTTTCAATATTTTGCGGTTTAAAATTTCCCCTAAAGGGTGCGGATCCCATTCCTATAATAGGATAAATAGGAATGCCTAGTTTTTTTTTCTAGGATGTGAAGCCTCTCCAGGGAGATGTTGAGAAGAAAAACGGCGGATAGAACGCCGTAATTTTCGGCCGGATCCGAACGAGCAAGAAAGACTCGCTGATGACTTTGTTTTTTGTCCTGTAGATATTCCTCTGTTATCTTGTGGGCTAAAAGCAGGGATCTTTTATCTTCAAAAAGCGGAATAAGTTGGATGTTCTCCGGCTGAAAAGATCCTACCCAGTCTTTGATCTCTTTTTTATCAGAAGGAAAAGCCCGAAGATACCCCTTTTTTCCCACGTAAATTTGGTAATAATAGAAGATGCGGTTTAATGAGATACTAGAAGTAGTCATGGGTAAAATCAATTCAAAGATAGGTGGCCATTCTTTTAATTGAGGGCATTTCTCTTTCTGATAGAATGACTTAACGGTATCAAAGGAGCGGGGGATACTTTCCAGAATTTCAAAAAGAATTTTCCCCTCTACTTTTTCCACTTCAGGATTAGGAATGCGGAGGGTGAGATATATATCTTTGCCTAAGAAATTGGTTCTGAAAAAGTTGCCGTACTTTTCTAAAAGTTTAGCGCATACCAAGGAATCAGCTTCCTTTCCTTCGTAATCCCACATTTGTTCTGCGCATCCCAATTGAAAAGCCCACATTGCTTCTAGGATTTCGTCTGCTTCAGAAAAGATTCCTCCGGAAGCGAAGAAGGGCATGCTTACATTATCAGGATGTTGCGTGCTCATACAACGGGGGATGGTAATCATGTTTCACCTCCAAAATTTAAAAAGAACAACTCCTGTGTCATGTTTAGGTTACAATATCAATATCTCAAAAATTGTCAATTTATTTTACACCCTGGGCTCTTACCACTAATCGTTTTAATGAAGTATTGAGGGGCCAACAGGTGACTAAGGTAAGCTCGCTTTTATCACTTGCTTTAAAGATTCTTTGATCAATAGGCCAAAGAATTTCTTTAGCGTAAACTTGGAATTTTAGGACCTTTTTAAAACCTGAGACATAAGCAAGTTCAATGATAATTTCATCGCCATCTTCAAGATTATTAAGACCGGAAAAAACTCTTTTAAAATTTCCACTTCTCCAAAAATAATCAGAAGAATGACCAAAAATAATGCTGTTGGCGGCTTGCCCGGGAAAAGCACTGCCAGGATAGCGGATGATGCCTGATTTTAGCTCTTCTAATATTGATGATTCGCTGTTGTTTTGAGGGAAAAGGAGGGGGGCAGACACTCCTAATTTGGGAATAATCAAAGTGCTTTGCGGTCTGCCAGGGCCATTGGGCTCAAAGCCATTTTGCACCTCTTTGCCGTCTTCATAACCATCGCCATCTGTATCTTTGTTTTCTGCGTCAGTGCCGAAAATATCTTCTTCTTCGTTTTTCAGACCATCTCCGTCTTGATCGCAGGGATCTAGGGAGGAATCAGTGGGAAAAGTCGGAGGGATGTTTGTTTTAAGAGAAGAAAGAAAATCAGCAGGTAAAGAAGGAAAAAGATTAGCAGGAGATTTTGCTTTGACAATTTGATATCCTAAAATTCCCAGAATTAAAAACACAGCCAGCCAATAGATAGCTAAAATTTTAGGAAAATTTTTCAGCCAAAAATCTTTTTGGCGAAATTTCTTAATTTGTGACTTCATAGTGACCTTCTTTAAACTCTTCTATTTGTTTCTTCCGCAAAAGATAAATATAGATAATAGTCAAGCTTAGTCCGAAAGAGATGAGGCCAAAAGCAAGCGGCAAAAATGCTCTTCCTGTAGCAGGAGCTATTTGTGTTGCCAAAACTTGCGATTTTTGCTCAGGCTGGGGTTGAGGTGGGGGAGCTTCTTTGGTAGCGGCCAGAACAATAGGGGTAACGGGAGAGGGAGAAGCCGGCGGGACATTTACAGTGGTTTGAGTGTGGCTGGAGGTAGTGGGAAGAGAATCAGCGGAAACAGTGGCCTCGTTTCTGAACTCCGTGCCTGATGATACACCCTGCTTAATTTTTACTTGAATGGTGCGAGTTACAGATCTTTGAGAAGAAACTTCTCCTAAATTCCAAGTTAGACGATTGCCATCGTCGCTTCCCCCATCAGTTGCTAACATTACCACTCTTTCTTGATCATAATCATCCACTAAAACAACATTGTGGGCGGCTGACTCGCCATTATTGCGAATAGTAATTTGATAGGTGAGCACTTCTAAAGGTTTGGCGGTATTATGAGAAACCTGCCATTCGTCTAGATCTGATACTTTTTTGATTACAGATAAAACAGCAGGGCGTCTTACAGTAACTCGTACGGTATCAGTGGCCGTAGCGTTGCAATTATCGGTGACAGTTAAAGTAGCGATGTAAATTCCAGGTGTTGTATAGCCAGAATAAGAAGGTGTTGGTCCGGTTAAGTTTTGCTGAATACCGTCGCGGTCGTCCACATCCCAGGAATAGGTCAAAGTTCCACCGTCAGGGTCATAAGAACGAGAGCCGTCAAAGGTTACAGTTTCTCCAGCTTCAATATCCATATCGCCAGAGGCGATGGCCACAGGTCGTGAGTTGCGGCTGCAGGGAGGCGGAGGAGATGGAGAAGGCGGCGGAGAAGAAGCCGGGGGAGTATAGGAATAATCATCACGATAATCTTGATAATAAAAATCGTAAGTATAGTAATAGCCAGGGTCATAAGAATAATAGCTAGGATAATAATCTTCGTAATAATAATCGTCGTAAGAATAATCGTCATGGGAGTAGTCATAACTATCATAAGAGTAGCTCGGATAGCTATAATAATCGCTATATGAGTAATCGTCATAGCTGTAGTCATCATATGAATAATAGTCATAACTGTCATAGTCGTAATAACCCCAATCATCCCAAGCCAAAAGCGGCCTAGGCAGGGCTAGAAAAACTAAAGCTACAGTTAAAAACAAAATACCAGTTTTTTTCTTCATTGTTTAAAGTTGTTTTTAAAATTATGCAACATCAAAACATAGCAGAAAATCAATATCTCGTCAAATTTTAAAATACTGGATGCAAAAAGCCGCGAGTGTTTTGATGCTCGCGGCTTTTTTAAGAATGTTTTTAAGTTTTCTTTGTTTCTTTTCTTTTCTTCCCAAGTTTTCTTAAAAGCAGAATAACTATAACCAGAGGAATCCAGATTATGGCGTAGATGACAATCCAGATTAAAAGATAGGATATTCCTCTCAGGGCAGCCACAACACTCTTCCATGCGAGTTTGGCTACATATACGGGTCGCCATTTTTCTCCGGGAGGAATAGGTAATAATTCTTCGGAAAGGGCAAGATTAATAGTAATGGTAGCCATCTCCGCGCTTTTTTCTAAATATTGCATTCTTCCCTTGATGAGCTCAATTTGGCTGCGTACATTAGTCAATTCTTTTTGTACTTCCAAAACTTCTGAAATTTTTCCCGATCGCTTCATGATTTCTAGTAGCTGCGCCTCAGAAGCTTCCAAATTTCTTAAGCGAGATTGTAAATCTGTATATTCCTCTGTGACATCTTTGCCTTGAGTGCCCTCAAAAGTTACTTTTTCCGCTAGTCCTTTAAAATAAGCGAAAGATTCATCAAAAATTTTCGCCGGTATGCGCACAGTTACTTCCCCGCTAGGTATTTTCTTTTCTTCAACTACAGTACTTTTAACCACCCACCCGCCTTTGCTCTCTGTATATTCAATGATATTTTCTGCCGCGCTATCTATGTTTTTCACCACCATATTGATTAACCCGCTTTTTATCACCAGGCGAGTTTCGTTTTCAGCAGAATCTTCTTTTTTTGCCATCATTCCTTCTTCAGTAGGAGCTATTGACTTTGTCGGCGCTGGCGCCATTTCAGAAGGCATTATTCCTGCAGGCGTTTCTCTGGGTAAAGTTTCTTGGCGCGTGCCGCTTAAAATAATAACAATCGCGAGAGACGCGATCATTAATACCACTAAGCCAACAATTACAGCGCCAATAATTAACAATGTTTTTTTCATAGTTTTTGTTTAAAAATTAAAAAATTCGACTTCGTTAACCCCATTTTATCATATGCAGTAAGAGAAGTTGAACTTTATTAAGTAATTCCAACAATGGGTGCAGGACTTTCGCCCTTCGCCTATTTTGCTGATAATTTCAGGCGCACTGACGAATAATTCGGCTCTTATTCGAGCCAGCGCCGTTCAAATTAAAATGACTTGTTATTATTAAATTACAAAATTTATTATGTCAAAATAGGTGAGGGGCGGGCCCGCAAATCTCTGATAAATTTTCTATTTTTTCCTAGAGAAACGGAAGCGGGAGGATTCGAACCTCCGATACCCTTGCGGGTATAACGGTTTTCAAGACCGTCCCTTTCAGCCACTCAGGCACGCTTCCTAAAATCTCGGCAGAGCCTCGATCAAAAAATTGTGCCTTCGTGTCTGCCGGGGTTGCTTTTTGCAACCCGTTGAATGCTACGCTTGCTCGCATTCAACCCACTCAGGCACGCTTCCTAAAATTTTTAATTTTTCATTTTTAATTTTTCATTTGAAACGTCCCCGGGGTGATTTGAACACCCGACCTTGGGTTCCGCAAACCCACGCTCTATCCAGCTGAGCTACGGGGACAAAGAAATCTCGAATCTCAAATCTCAAAACTTAGGAAGCTCGCAAAATTTCTTTAAGAAATTTTGCGAGCTAAACCTTTATTATTAGCAAAAATTTATTAAAAACGCAAGCGGCGGGCAAGGATATCAATAAAAGATTCTTCTTTGTCTAATTCTTCTATTAAATATTTGTCCAAAACTTTTTTTACTTCCAAGGGATTTTGTTTTCCTAAGGGAATGGTGATGTAAGGGAGGAAACTTCTTTTACTTTTTAAGTTAAGGATTTTTACTTCCGGCGGTTCATAAAGAATATGGAAAGATTCCAAATGTTTAAAGGGGTAAAACTTTTTAGCAATATAAAAACCTCTTTTGGTGACAGTAATATCTATCATTGCTGGCCTTTTTAAGGCATAGGAAATGGTAACAAGAGTCAAAATTAAAAACAAAAGCACCGTCATAAAGTTTTTTGTAAAAAGAAAATAGAGCATCAAAAGTCCGGCAATTGCCCCCAAGCCTACAAACCACTTGGTGTCTTTTTCGTAGTAGACGAATTCCGGAGCTTGCCAAGATAATAATTTTGTTTCTTTGATTTCCTTATCTTTTAATTTAGTGATTTCTGACGGAATTTTTTCTTTTTTTCGCAGGTTTATGATTTTTTCTCTGGGCATTTTTATATTTTATTCTGTTTGATTATTTTAACATTTTTTCTGACAAAATAAAAGAAAATTCTTTTTCAAATCTTCGAGGCGGAATTTAGTATGAGCGCAGCCATTTTTTATCAGCGGAATTCCTTGACCAGGCAATCTAAGTTTTTTTAGTTGGGCATTTCCTAATTTAATTTCTTCACAGCAGGCCACTCCGATAATTCCTTCGTAATGATTTTTTTTAAGATTTTGGGGATACAGGAACCACCGGCAATGATATAAACTTTATAGCCATATTTTTCCGCCAAATTCGTTGCTTGATTGATTAAGCAATCTGGTGAACAATGACTGCAAAAAAAGAGGGAATTTGAGGATCAAAATATGCTTGGCACTTTGTATCCATAAATTTCCTTGAACAATGGGGTAAAAAAATGCTCTTTTCTTGGTTTTGACAAATCTTTCTTTTTCTTTGTGATTTTGAATATTAATCTTGATTAAATCCTCTACTATTTTTTTAGCTTGAGGAAAATTTAAGCCAGTAATTTTT